>JGI994J12354_10000192_pt1 | contig 59028 bp, 51 predicted proteins | sample IntmicLarv3ML3BL_FD_12354 | JGI IMG/M metagenome (IMG submission 12354) | reverse complement strand
CACCATTGGTGGACAAGCATTTGGCCCCGCCTCTTTTACTGTTGTGATAATAGCGTGCTTTACACCCTCTATTCCATCGGCTGGTTTTAACATAAATACGCGACTCATGTTTTCACTGCCAAATCCTTTCGGGGCGACAGTTATTTTCACATTTTCACCTGGCACTATTTTATAATGAATGATTGCTGGTGTATTGTCGTTAGTATTTTCACGAATTAATGGGTCGCCCACTACTGATTTACGTAAATATCCTTCTTCGTACCCTTGGCGCACACCCTCGTTAATTGCTGCTTCGACTTCCCCACCAACAAAATGTACTTCTTGCCCGACTTCCAAGAAAATAACTGCCATCCCTGTGTCTTGGCAAATTGGTATCATGTCTTTGCTGGCAATTTCTAAATTCTCTTGTAATTGGTCGAGGACTTTTTGACCTAGCTTGGAGTCCTCCGCATCGGTCGCTTCTTTTAACCGCTCGTCCATATCTGCAGATAGAAAGTAATTCGCTTCTATACACATTTCTTTGATGTTCTTGGTTAGTTTGTCCACATTTATTTCACGTGTCATACTTTCTCCCCTGTCATTAATTGCTTTTTCCACAAACTTCTTTATCACTTATTTTAACTTCTTCACTATTGTACACCGTTCGTGTCATTTCAACAACTATCTTCAAGAAAGATTTTTTGCAGAATTATATACCTGAGACCTCTTCATTATAATACATTTGGTGCATCTCCATGTCTTCAGGGATTTTTGCACCGACCGCCTTATATATAAAACCACTACCACCGTCCATGAATGTCTCATAATATGATAAAATCCATTCCCTTGGACTCTGCCCTTTTACTGCATATATTTTATGCCCATCACTAGTAATTCCAATTTCCATTCCGTCAATGTTATGAATGCTTTCCACCCCGAAAGGTCGATAAATAATCCCTTCATAATGTATCTCCATGCAATCATATTCGTCATTGGAAACAACTTCGTATGTTGCCAAACTACTCGCTTCTCCGACATTCGCTTTTGCTTTGTTATATGCATCTCTTTTCGCAAAATTCATTGCCCTTACTGATAAATCTTTATTTTCTCGTACAATCCTTTCTTGATAACCCACAAGTATTCTCTCGATTGTTTCTCTTTCGTGAGCCTCAATTTTTTCTTTTATATTGTCCAGTTGTGACATCACTACTTTCGGCTCTATCTCCAAGCAAAAATAGTCAATATCTTCCTGTGTTAACTTTGTGGTATTTTTGATATTATATCTGATAATTATTTGGTCTGGGCTGGCATAGACAAAAATTAAATACATTATTGCAATTACACATATCGAAAATTTGAAATAATTCCAGTTACGTTTTTTAATGTAAATAATCGCTCCCGTTATCCAAATTGCTAGCACCGCTAAAAACCATAAAACAAAAATTCTTAAAAACGTCAATTCATATGCTTCGATATATAAAGCCATTCTATATGCCGATGAGCCAATCAAAATGTAGGTACATGCCGAAATAATAATCAAAACTGTGTCTAATAACTTGCTCTTTTCAAATAATTCAATGCAAACAACCACCATTACTAAGTTAATTGCGCTGACAAATAATAATTCAAAAAAGCCTTCACGGGCAAACTGCGAATATGTTAACCCATTGGAATATCCATTGAATAAATATGATATCTGCAAAATACAAAAACAAATATAAATTACCGCGATAATAGTTGTAAAAGTAATCGCTATAACTGTCGGTAACTTTTTTCTTTCGCTTGTGACTGCTTCATTAGTTATCATTGATGAACAAATGAAACTGTACATCAGACTATATATCACAACCGCTAAAAGTATTATTAACATCGCATCTACTGAAAGGATGTTTTCAAATATCCATTCAAAGAAAGATGCAAACGCTCTATCAGCACTTGCCAAAAGAATACAAATTATCAATACTAAGGGCAGCGCAATGACGATGCCGATGGCTATGTATTTACGATTTTTATTCTTTTGTCCCTCTTTACCTAGGCAAAAAGTGCCCAAATGCATCCATGGGTTTCCGTAATATGCAACGACATTAACCATTCTTATCGCTAATTCACTAAGGTTTTTTCCTACCTGCCAGCCCTTTGTATCATATACTTGTTCCATCATAAAGAAAAACAGTAGTAAGAATATTGCAATCTTATTGTAAGCAATAATCGTTTGATTTTCTGTCAAACATACTGCTATCGCCAGTAATTGAATAGTTGTTATCAAAAAATATCCTTCTTTTTTGATTGCTATTTTGAATTTTTTCAAAACAACTATACAGATAGCTAGCGTGATTGCGACAACTATCGGAAACGTTATTGCTTCCGGATTTTTATAAAGCAATATTGCATATATTATTCCATATGCTATACTTCCCAGACCAAAAATTTTATAATTACCCTTCAAATATTGTATTTTTTGTTCATTCATATGAATATTCCCCTTTTTTCTCCCGCACTTTTCTAATGACCGTTTTTGGTGAAATTATTATTTTTCATCCTCAAACTCAATAATATCCCCTGGTTGACACTGTAATTCTCGGCACAATGCCTCTAATGTCGAAAAACGAATTGCTTTTGCCTTGTTATTTTTTAGAATTGACAAATTTGCCATAGTTATTCCGATTTTATCCGACAGCTCGGTAACGCTCATTTTTCTTTTTGCTAACATCACGTCTATATTTATAATAATTCCCATAGTCACCACCTCAAATCGTCAAATCATTTTCAGATTTGATATCAATTGCTTCTTGGATAAGGTTCATCAGCATCGATGCAAAGACAGCTATCGCCATCGGAATAAGGGCCAGTGCTCCCCACATAATAGTTGCTCGTGTGATTTTAGCCCCTATCGAAAAATAACATACTGCCGGCATCACACCAACTACATATATTATTAAGATAGCAATTGCACAGTTCTTAATAATCTTTAATGCTCTCACTGTCTTTTCTGAAAAAGTTTCTTTTTGGTCGATATAGTTTAATAATCTTAATACTTGGAATATTGCCGTACAAAAGGGCATAAGAGCAAAATAGAACGCAACATAGAGCAATCCCCAAAGTATTCCTATCGAAATTTCCCCTTGCAATAATATTTCTTTCACTATTTCTCTTAGTAGCGTTATCAAGTGCGGCGAAAACAAGATACTTGGTAGTAAAATCACCGCCCCTAATAAAATAACTATTATTCTCATAAAAAATGTTGATTTCTGAAACATAAAAAAACCTCCTTACGTTTATCGTAAGGAGATAATAACACGCTATTTATCGTTTGTCAATAAATGAATGTTGATAAACGACTAATATTTGTCGAAAAACAAAAAGTTACGTGCTATCCTTATTAGCCGAATAGCACATAACTTTGTTTCACAGTCTTGCAATTACTCTTTATTTTAACAACCAATCAATTGCATTTATCTGCTTAATTCCGTCATGAGAAATAAGCGGTGCGTGGTCCATTGTTAATAAATATTTAGGATTATGATCCTTTATCGCTTTTAATGATGCAAGTTCTCTTTCTAATGTCTTTCCTTCGTTTCCTATCACAGTGTAAGCAACTTGATAATACTCCTCGCCTTCTTCACCAATTACTACAAAGTCAACTTCGGTATTGCCTATTTTCCCGATATAAACTTCATACCCTCGACGTAATAGTTCAAGGAAAATTATATTCTCTAAGATATGTCCTTCGTCTGCTTTTTTGGTTCCTAGCAGTGCATATCTAAGCCCAATGTCCGCAGCGTAGTATTTTTCACCTGTTTTTAGATATTGCTTCCCCTTAATGTCATATCTGCCAACTTTATAGAAAATGAAGCTTTCTGTTAGCGCGGTTAGATAATTCTCTACCGCATGAACAGATATCTTACGCCCTTGTGATGTCATTGTATCTGATATTTTTTTAGTTGAACAGATATTTCCTATATTATCAAACATAAAGCGAACAACACTTTGTAGCATAAGTAAATCTGGAAATTTTCTCCTTGCTACGACATCTTTTAGAATTATTGTGTCATAAATTCCTTGTAAATATTGCTGTATATCCTTTTTCTTCTCCAACTCAAGTGCATAAGGAAAAGAGCTGTTCACTGTATAGTCTACATACAATCTATCCCCGTTTGTTTCCTTGGGAAATGCTGAAATATATTCTTTAAATGAAAGCGGTAACATCTTTATTTCGACATACCTTCCCGATAAAAGCGTCGCTAGTTCCCCCGACAATAAATGTGCATTAGAGCCTGTAATATAAACATCACAATTTTTTTTAATAAATAGCGCATCTACTGCTTTTTGAAAATTTACAACTCGCTGAACTTCATCCAAGAAAATGTAGTTTTTCTTATTTGAGATTAATCTCTCGTTGACATACTCATACAACTGCTTGTTATCTTCTATATCCTGAAAATCCCCATCCTCAAGATTTATAAATATAATTTGATTTTTGGAAACACCCTCTTGAATAAGGTGTTTTTGATATTGTTCAAATAATGTCGATTTACCACACCTTCTTATTCCTGTTAAAACTTTGATAAGTTGCTTGTCTTTAAAACTGATTAAATCATCAAGATATTGTTGTCTGATAATCATACAAACACCTCCTCGCCTTTAAATATCATATATCTTACTTGATATTTTGTCAAGTTTTTGCGTGAGTGACGCAATAACTTCGAGTTTTTGTAATGTTTTTGCGTGAGTGGCGCAATAACTTTTGATTTTTGTAATGTTTTTGCGTGAGTAGCGCAACAATATTTATACTTTTTCTATCGTCACATTTTCTTTTAACTGCTCTACCAATTCTTTTGATGGTGCTTTAGTTCCTTGCGTCATGACTGCTCCGCTGGCGGCGGCAACGCTTAGTTTTATCACACTTTCAAGTGGCATTTTTTGTTCGAGTCCATATGCTAATGCTCCAACTATACTATCACCCGCACCGACTGTTGAAGATGCATAAACTTCTAGTTTAGGGGTATAAAAAGCTTCTTTTTTTGTTACAAATACTGCACCGTTTTTACCCATCGAAACTGTAACTAATTCAATTCCCTTATCTATCAACTTTGAACATAATTGCTTTATCTTTGATAATGAAATATCTTCTGATATTTGAAAATATTGCGTCAATTCTTCTAAATTTGGCTTGATATAATTTGGCTTTGCTTCCAATCCAAGCTTAAATGCTTCGCCATCAGCATCTAAAAATACTTTAGCACCTTTTTCTTTTAATGCCCTTATTAATTTTTGATAAAAATTATCCTCAACTCCCATTGGTAAACTGCCCGATAGAATAAAAATCGTATCTGTCGTAGCTAATTGAATTAATTTATCGCAAATATTTTTCTCATCTTTTTTTGACAATGTAAGCCCTGTTTCATTTAATTCTGTAACTCCATGCTTCTTGTCCAAAATCTTAGTATTTGTGCGAATGTCCCCCACTATTTCCAAAAAATCTTGTTTAAAACCAAAATTATTGATGATTTTTAGTAGTTTTCCCCCACTTTTACCAGCGATAAATCCTGTTGCTATACTCTCTCCACCGAGGCTATCTATCATTTTAGAAACATTAATGCCTTTTCCGCCAGCGTCTATTTGAATATTTTGTATGCGATTTAGCTTACCAGGAGTTAAACACTCTACTTCCACTGTTTTATCTAATGCTGGGTTCATTGTTAATGTAATAATCATGGTTATTTCTCCTTGTGAGATTGCGGGTCAAGCACACAATGACGACGTGGGGCTAGTCGCTTGGCTCGCCCGCTAATTTGGCAATGACTGTATTAGTTTCGCCATAACTCATAATCCCCAGACTAAGCATCTGGGGATTATAGTTTGATATTTTTATTCTTTATCTACTACTTCTTCGTTTATTTCTTCTACCACACTTTGTCCTGTCAAATTTTCAGCCATCTCTTCATTATCTTCAATGATTTCTTCGCGAACCTTGGCAACACTGGCAACTTTAATGTTGTTATCAATATTCATCAACTTCACGCCAGAGGTAATTCGACCAAGAATTGAAATGTCTGCGCACAAAATTCTAATCATAATACCCTCAGTAGTAATCATTAGCATCTCATTATCGTCGCTTACTGCTTTGACACCAACAACATTACCAGTCTTTTCAGTAATCTTATAGCACTTAACACCTTTACCGCCACGGTTTTGACTAGTGAACTCACTCATCTTAGTTCTCTTACCTAGACCATTTTCTGAAACAATCAGCATGTAATCGCCTTGTGTATTCATCTGCATACCGACAACTTCATCGTTACTACCGATGCTCATACCACGAACACCCATTGATGTACGGCCAGTACTTCTAACATCTTTTTCATTAAAGCGGATACATTGACCTTGTTTGGTAACTAGCAAAATATCTTTTGTATTGTCAGTGAATTTTACTTCGATTAGTTCATCTTCCTCACGTAGTGTAATTGCTGCTAAGCCAGTTTTTCTAACATTGGCATAATCAGTAATTGGCGTCTTTTTAACCAATCCATTTTTGGTTGACATAAATAAATAGTCACCTTCTTTATACTCTGAAATAGGAATTACCGCGGTGATTTTCTCGCCTGGCATCAATTGTAATAGATTAATAATTGCTGTCCCACGTGCCGTCCTGCTTGCTTCAGGAATTTCATAACCTTTTATTCGATAAACTTTACCCATATTGGTAAAGAACATCAAATAATGATGCGTCGTTGTCATTAATAAATCTTCAATGAAGTCTTCATCGATGGTTTGCATTCCTTTTATTCCCTTACCACCACGATTTTGACTACGGAAATTATCAACGGTCATACGTTTAATATATCCTAGCTTAGTCATCGCTACGACAATATTTTCTTTTGGAATTAAATCTTCCATTGAAATATCGTATTCGTCAAAACCAATAGCCGTGCGACGTTCGTCGCCAAATTTATCACAAATTATCATGATTTCTTCACGAATAACACCTAGGAGAAGATTGCGGTCTGCTAAAATTGCTTTTAGCCCTTTAATTTTATCCATTAATTCTTTGTATTCTTCTTCTAGTTTTGTTCGCTCTAAGCCAGTTAATGCACGAAGTCTCATGTCAACGATTGCCTGCGCTTGTACATCTGTCAAAGCAAATTCAGCAATTAATTTTTCTTTTGCTTCTGGCGTATTTTTCGAACCACGAATAATTTGGATTACTCTATCAATATTATCTAACGCCTTTAAAAGCCCCTCCAAAATATGTGCTCGCTCTTCGGCTTTATTAAGTTCATACTGCGTTCTGCGGGTCACAACTTCTTCTTGATGTGCCAGGTATAGCTTTAGCATCTCCAAGATATTCATAACTCTTGGCTGTTTGTTGTGAAGTGCTAGCATGATGATACCAAAGGTATCTTGCAATTGTGTGTGTTTGTATAGTTGATTTAGCAACACATTGGCGTTAACATCACGGCGAAGTTCGATACAAATGCGCATTCCCTCGCGGTTTGAATGGTCATTAAGGTCCGTGATGCCATCAATTTTTTTGTCACGAACCAATTCCGCAATTTTCTCAATCAAACGAGCCTTATTAACCATGTATGGTAATTCAGTAACGATAATTTGGCTCTTGCCATTAGCTAAAGTTTCAATATTAGTTACCGCACGCACACGGACTTTACCACGACCGGTGCGATAGGCTTCTTCAAATCCACGATTTCCTAAAATTGTTGCCCCGGTTGGAAAGTCTGGACCTTTAACTATTTTTAAAATCTCTTCGATATCAGTTTCACGATTTTCTTCAATAAGATTATCAATAATTTTAACTACTGCGGTAATGATTTCACGTAAATTATGCGGCGGGATATTAGACGCCATACCAACTGCAATACCAGAAGTTCCGTTCACTAGCAAGTTTGGATATCTTGCTGGTAGTACGGCTGGCTCTTTTTCGGTTTCATCAAAGTTTGGTTCAAAATCAACGGTATTTTTATTGATATCAGCAATTAACTCCATCGAAATCTTGCTTAAACGAGCTTCGGTGTAACGCATCGCCGCCGCACCATCACCATCAATCGAACCAAAGTTACCATGTCCATCAACAAGCGGATATCTTGTTGACCATTCTTGTGCCATATTTACCATCGCACCATAGATTGAACTATCACCATGTGGGTGATATTTACCCATTGTATCTCCGACGATACGAGCACATTTACGGTGTGGCTTATCTGGCCCATTATTAAGCTCAACCATCGAATATAAAATTCTTCGTTGAACTGGCTTTAATCCGTCTCTTACATCTGGTAACGCACGTGATGCAATAACGCTCATAGAATATTCAATATAAGCTTTTTCCATGGTCTTTCTAAGATCAACGTCATGGATTTTATCAAAAATGTTGTCTTTCATTATCTTCTCCCTTTTGCTTAAATACATTGAACTTTTTAACACCTACGGATTGTTATACCTTTTGCGGGTCTCAAAGTTATGTCTTTTCATGCAAGCATGAAACACAAGACCTTTTGACCTTGGTGTTTATATATCAAGATTTTTCGCGTATTTTGCATTTGTTTCAATAAATTCACGCCGTGGCTCAACTTTATCGCCCATTAAGGTGGTAAATGTTAAATCCACTTCCGAAGATGCTTGCTCATCCATCGTTACCCTAAGTAACACGCGACGTTCTGGGTCCATCGTTGTCTCCCACAATTGCTCAGCATCCATCTCGCCAAGTCCTTTGTAACGCTGGATTTTATTGTTACCATCACGGCCAACTTCTTTTAAAATTTCGCTTAATTCTTTATCGGAATACGCATACCACACTTTTTTATTTTTCTCTAACTTGTAAAGTGGCGGTTGCGCCATATACACATATCCTTGCTTGATAAGTTCTGGCATAAAGCGATACAAGAACGTCAATAATAACGTCGAAATGTGAGCACCGTCAACATCGGCATCGGTCATAATGATAATTTTGTGATAACGTAATTTCTCAATGTCGAATTCATCATGAATTCCCGTTCCAAAAGCAGTAATCATCGCTTTAATCTCAGCATTAGCGTAAATCTTATCAAGACGAGCTTTTTCAACATTTAAAATCTTGCCACGAAGTGGTAAAATGGCTTGTGTCGCTCGGCTTCGAGCAGTCTTTGCTGAACCACCAGCGGAGTCTCCTTCGACTAAGTAAACTTCGCATTTTTCAGGATCTTTATCTGAACAATCCGCTAATTTACCTGGCAATGACATACCTTCTAGAGCGGATTTTCTTCGTGTCAAATCACGAGCTTTACGAGCGGCATCACGGGCACGTTGTGCCATCAATGATTTTTCAACGGTAAGCTTTGCAACTGCTGGATTTTGTTCAAGAAATAACATTAATTGATTACTTACGATATTATCGACAGCTCCTCGAGCTTCGCTAGTACCAAGCTTTTGTTTGGTCTGTCCCTCAAATTGTGGATCCTCAATCTTGACACTGATAATTGCTGTTAGTCCCTCACGAATGTCCTCACCACTAAGATTCGACTCATTTTCTTTTAACAATTTATTCTTACGAGCATAATCATTAAAAGTCTTTGTTAAAGAATTACGGAAGCCAACAATATGGGTTCCTCCCTCTGGAGTCGTAATGTTATTAACAAAACCATATGAATTTTCAGTATAAGAGTCATTGTGTTGCATCGCAACCTCGACCATTACGCCATCTTTTTCGCCTTCACAATAGATGACATCTGGATAAATTTCCGTCTTACTTTTATTTAAATAAGTAACAAATTCTTTGATTCCACCTTCATAGCAAAAATCTTTTTCAACTGGCTCTTCTTCTCTATCATCTCTGATAATAATGCGAAGTCCCTTAGTTAAAAATGCCATCTCACGAAATCTCTGCGCCAATGTATCAAAATCAAATTCCGTCTCTTCAAAAATATCACTATCTGGGAAAAATGTTACTTCTGTACCTGTCTTGTCTTTTTCGCATTCGCCAATTACCTTTAGCTTATAATTAACTTGCCCACGCTCATAGCGTTGACGATATACTTTTTCTTCATTATAAATAGTAACTTCCAACCATTCTGAGAGGGCATTAACAACTGACGCACCTACACCATGTAATCCCCCAGATACTTTATATCCGCCACCACCGAATTTGCCACCGGCATGAAGAACTGTAAAAACAACCTCAACCGCTGGGATACCAGCTTTTTGGTTAATTCCAACTGGAATACCACGGCCATTATCAATAACCGTTAACGAATTATCCTTATTAATAATTATGCGAATGGTATCACAATATCCTGCTAATGCCTCATCTACAGCATTATCAACGATTTCATAGACAAGGTGATGTAGACCACGAAGTGATGTACTACCAATGTACATACCTGGTCTTTTTCTTACCGCTTCCAAACCCTCTAATATCTGAATTTGGTCGGCACCATACTCTTGTTCAAATTCTGTTCCCATTTTTGTCCTCCTGGTTGCTACTAATTTAAGAAGCAAATACTCTCTTTACTCGTGATTACTTTCCTGCTGATGAGTTATTTTACCATCTATTACCTTAAAAATTTTATTAATTTTAAAGCGATTATTGATAAATTCATCTAATCCTGTACATGTAATAAGCGTCTGAATATCATTAATACTCTTCAATAAAAAATTTTGACGATTACTATCTAATTCTGATAAGACATCATCCAATAACAAAATTGGTGTATCTTTTATTATTTTTTTAACTAAATATATCTCCGATAATTTCAAAGATAAAGCCGCCGTTCTTTGCTGTCCTTGTGAGCCATATTTGCGAATATCAATGCCATTTACTAAAACACACAAATCATCGCGATGTGGCCCTATTGATGAAGCTCTTGTTCTAATATCTTTTTCACGACTTTTAATAAGTTGTTTGACAAAATCATCTGCTTTGACATTGGGCTCATATATTATCTCTATCTTTTCTGTATCACCAGTTAAACTACTGTGTATCTTAGGGATAATTTCATTTAATTCTTTAATAAAATTAGTTCGTTCATTAATTAATACTGAACCATATCTTATTAATTGTTCATCCCAAATATCAATGGTGTCTTGTAATTCTGGCGAAAAATTGCTCTTTAATAATTTATTTCTCTGATTTAAAACGCGGTTATAATCAGCTAATTGCAATAAATATAGTTTATTTAACTGACAAAGTTCTAAATCTAAAAAGCGTCGTCGCTCACTTGGACCATTTTTGATAATATTTAAATCTTCTGGTGAAAAAAATACAAAATTGACTATTCCAAACAACTCTGCTGCTTTTTTTATTGCCACCCCATTAATAGCGATGCCTTTGCTCTTATTTTTCTTAAGATGCATATCTATTTTATAAATGTCGTTATTTTTATTAACAAACATTCTTATATGTGACTCATCTTCATTAAAATTAATTATTTCTTTATCTTTACTACCTTTATGGGACTTAGTTGTTCCACAAACATAGACAGCTTCTAAAATATTAGTCTTACCTTGTGCATTATCACCGTACAAAATATTGGTACCATGATCAAATTCCAACAATGACGTCTCATAATTTCTATAATTATTTAATTCTATCTTTTCAATAAACATTCTTCACCAAAGTCAATTCGTTATTTTAACATCTGTGCCCTCAAAGGAAAAAATATCACCCTTGTATAACTTTTTACCTCTCCTTAAATCAACTTCACCATTAACTTTGACTAAGCCATCTTGAATAACATACTTAGCCTCAACCCCATCTATAACAAGGTTAGCTAATTTGATTGCTTGTCCAAGCTTGATAAACTCATCTCTTATTTTTAATTCAATCATAATTACCTCGCTGTGTTAAAATTAACTGGTAAAATTAAGTAAATATAGCTTTCTTCATTATTCTTAATAAAACATGGTGCTTTAGCATTAACTAAATATATATCAATAGTCTCGTCATCAATAACTTTAAGTGCATCGATTAAAAACTTAGGATTAAAGCCTATCTCAATATCTTTGCCTTCTTTGGTAATATCAATATCCTCATCCATTGAACCGATTTGTGAATTAATTTTCAATTCCATATGGTTATCTAGAATATTAATAATAATTGGTTTTTTGTCACCTTCTTTGACAAGTAGTGTTGCACGGTCGATACAATTTAAAAATTCTCTTTTATTAATTGTCACTTTTGTTTCATAATCACTTGAAAGCATCTGATCTATTTTAAAATATTCGCCCTCTATTAGACGAGAAACTACTATCGTTTCATCAAATTCAAACAAAGCATAATTATCACTAAAATAGATATTAACCATATCTTCTGTTTCGCCAGATAATATTTTACTTATTTCACTTAACGTCTTACCGGGAACGATAACCTTTTTATCTTCGTAAGAATCTTTTAATTCTATTTTACGAATAGCAATTCGATGTCCATCAAGCGATACTACTTTTAAGGTATTATCCTTAATTTCGAATAATTCACCAGTCATTAATTTATTATTTTCATTAAGAGCTAGTGAAAAAATAGTTTGTTGAATTAATTCTTTTAAAGCAAATTGAGAAATAGTTATACCACCATTCCTGTCAATAACCGAAATATGTGAAAAGTCTTCGCTATCTTTACCCATGATTGTGAATTTAGCTTTTTCACAGGTAATAGTTGTATTTAGATTATCCTCAGTTATAATCGTAACATCATTATCAGGAAGTTTTCTAACAATGTCAGAAAAAATTCTAGCATCAATAGCAACCGTTCCTGATTCGATAACTTTAGCTTCCATCCTTGTCTCAATACCTAATTCCATATCGTTAGTAGTAAATTTGACCTCTTCTTGTGAAGCTTCAATCAAAATACATTCTAATATGGGCATAGTTGTTCTTGATGGAACTGCTTTTAAAACTATGTTTACACATTTTAATAAATCAGCTTTTGAACATATTAATTTCATAATGTGAATAACTCCTCTCTTTTTAAAAACGCTTTTTATATAATAGGGCGATTTTATATTACATAATAATAAATAATAAATACGTAATAGTATTCTTAGTGTATGTGGATTTGTGAAAAAGTATCATTATACCTTTAAAATAAAGGGTTTTAAGTATGGATAATTGTGTTTATAAATAGTAAAAATGCAAGGATATTTAGTGTATTAAATGTCGATAAGTTTAAGTTGGTGGGTTAATCTTTTTCTTTAAAGTTGAAATAGTATCAGATAAGTCTGTGGATACATTAATTTCCTTTTCTATTTGCCTGCAAGCGTGCATAACTGTCGTATGATCGTTCTTGCCAAGTGCTTCAGCGATACTATTTAGCGGAATATCAAGCATTTCACGGCATAAATACATAGATATCTGTCGTGGATAAACAATTTTTTTATTTCTTTTATTGCCCTTTAATTCATCAGTTGAAATGTCAAAATGTTCAGCAACTGTCTTAACAATCATCTCTGGAGTAACAATTTTCTTTTCATCAGGTGAAATGATGTCACGGAGGACATATTCTGCCAAATCTAAAGTAACTTCTCTTTTTTCTAAATTAGCATAAGCTACTATCTTATTAAGAGAACCTTCAAGTTCACGGATATTTGATCTGATATTAGTTGCAATATATTCGATTATATGGTCATCAACATTATAGCCATCAAGTTCTTCTTTTTTGCGAAGAATAGCCATCCGTGTCTCATAGTCTGGTAATGAGATATCTGCAATCAATCCCCATTCAAAACGAGAACGGAAACGTTCTTCTAATGTCTTCATTTCTTTTGGTGGCTTATCACTGGAAATAATAATTTGTTTTTTACCGTCACGAAGAGCATTAAAAGTATGGAAGAATTCTTCTTGAGTGGACTCTTTGCCTATAATGAACTGAATATCATCAATTAATAAAACATCAATATTACGATACTTTTCGCGAAATTTAGCCATGGCCGTGTTATTGCCATTACGAATAGCATCAATAACTTCATTAGTAAATGTCTCACTAGTTACATATAAAACTTGCATTGACGGATTATTTTGTAGAATAAAATGTGCAATTGAATGCATTAAGTGAGTTTTGCCAAGACCAACTCCTCCATATAAAAATAAAGGATTGTATATCTCGCCTGGTGATTCAGATACAGCTAAAGAAGCAGCATGAGCAAATTTATTATTGCCACCAACTACGAAAGTATCATATGTATATTTGGGATTCAAATTAGAATCAATAGAGTTGGGAGCAACAACAACATTATCACTTTTATTTTTTTCTATGAATTCAGTTGAGACAAATTGGATTTCGTAATTATTGCCAGTTACCTCAGTGATAGCAACTTTGATGGGCAAAGTATACTTTTTACTTATATAATCAACGCCCATCTGTGCAGATGGAACAAAAATATAAACGACATTATCTTTTATTGAGGTTACTTTTAGAGGCTTCAACCAAGTATTGAAAGAAACTTCAGATAGTTCATGTTCCATCTTTACTTTGTCTAAAATTTCAGACCATTTTTCCATTACTATGCTCATTTTTGACACACTCCTACAAATTAAACTGTTCTCATATATTTTACAATAAATAGTGATTTTTATCAATGGGAGATTAGCGAGTAACCAGATAATTAGTTACCATAATATTCGATTATTTTTTATTTGTGTATAAATAAAATTCGATATGCACAGAGAAAAAAATGAAAAATGTGGAAATATTAGCAAAAAGAAACTTATTTATACACGAAAAAGGGTAGTTATCCACAGATGTTCCACAAATTGTGGATACAATTACGTAAACCTTTACAACATTTTTTCATATGTATAATTAAATGAGTTTCTACTATATGTAGTGGTTTACTTTTTAAATATAAAAAATCCTCAAATTATCTTGACTTGTGTGCCCTTTGTTACTATAATTGTAATGATGTTTTAAGGAATATGATTATAGTATAGTTAGTTTATATAAATCTATATATGATGACTTAACTACTTAAGGAGGTGCTTTACTTATGAAAATGACATTTCAACCAAAAAAGAGGTCTAGAGCGAAAGTTCATGGATTTAGAGCGAGAATGGCTACTAAAGGTGGTAGAAAAGTATTAGCTGCAAGAAGATTAAAAGGAAGAAAGAGTTTATCAGCATAAGACCGCGGCATGTGGTCTTTTTGTTTCTAGCGGAAAAAGCTAGAAACAAACTTGCAGACTCTTTATTTCCAAGTTTTCAAAAACTATGAATAAAATTTAAAAATATGAAAAATTCTGAGAGTTTAAAAAAAAATAGAGATTTTCAGCTGGTATATCGGCGACGAAATTCACATGCTAATCGTTTATTGGTTATGTATGTAAGTAAAAATCAGCTAGGGAAAAATAGACTAGGTATTTCCGTTAGTAAAAAAGTAGGAAATAGTATCGTTCGTCATCGATTGACTCGCTTAATAAGAGAAAGTTATCGTTTAGACGAACAATCATTTTTATTGGGATTTGACATAGTAGTAATTGCTCGTGAGCAAGCGCGGGTGAGTAATTATGCTGAAATTAAAGGGGCTTTACTACATTTAGCAAAGCTTCACAAGGTATTAAAATGAAAAAGATATTATTGGCTCTAATAAGAGCATATAAAAAATATATATCGCCTTTAAAGAGGACAAATTGTCCATATATACCTACTTGTTCTAATTATGGATTAGAAGCAATTGAAAAACATGGTGCTATTAAAGGTGGGTTACTTACGGTGTGGCGAATTCTTAGATGCAATCCCTTTTCAAAAGGTGGTGTAGATTTCGTTCCATGAATTTTAAGGAGGAAACAAATTGAATTTAGTAGTATTAACCAAGTCAACAACACCAGTTATTGGGTGGGTTGCAAATATCATGGGGTATATTATCAACGGAATATACTGGCTGTTAGAGCAAATTGGAATTCCTAATATTGGAATAGCAATTATTCTTTTTACAATTGTTACATACATAATAATGACGCCATTACAGATTAAACAACAAAAATTTTCTAAGTTAAATGCTGTAATGACACCAGAACTTCAAGCAATTCAAAAGAAGTACAAAGGTAAAAAAGATCAAAATTCACAAATGGCAATGCAACAAGAAACTTCTGCTGTTTACAGTAAATATGGGGTTTCGCCAACAGGAAGCTGTCTACAATTAATAATTCAACTACCAGTTATCATGGCACTATTTCAAGTAATCAATCATATTCCAGGATATATTACAAGTATTGGTAATATATTTACGGATTTGGGAACGAAAATCACTGAAGTATCGGGATATTCGGGCATTGTTGAACAGTTTACTCAAGATAATAGAATTAGTAATCTAAGATTAATTTTTGAAAATGAGAATGTGGTTAAAGATTCTGTAACTGACTTTCTTTATAAGTTAAATCCAGACCAATGGGGTCGATTAGCTGAAATACCTGCATTTAGTGGATTAGCTGATACAATTGCAAGTACATCAAATGGAATTTCTAGAGTAAGTGAATTCTTAGGAATGAATATTACAGATAACCCATGGGCCGTAATTCAAAGAGCTTGGGGTGAAGGACAGTGGTTATTGTTAGTTACAGCACTAATGATTCCGATATTATCTTGTATTACTCAGTGGATTAATACCAAATTGATGCCACAAGCAAGACCAGCTAATAATGGTGATGCTCCAAGTACGATGGAAAATTCAATGAAAAGTGTAAATACGATTATGCCAATTATGTCGGCGGTAATGTGTTTTACATTTCCTATTGGTATTGGTATTTACTGGGTTATGGGTGCTGTAGTAAGAAGTGTCCAACAAGTGATTATCAATAAGCAAATGGATAAAACAGATATTGGCGAATTAATCAAAGCTAATCAAGAAAAAGCTAAAAAGAAACGTGAAAAGAGAGGTTTACCAGAGCCAAGTATTGCACAACAAGCACAAAAAAGCACTCGCAATGTTGATAGAGGTGTGGTGAATTCTAAAACAGAGCTTGATGAAAGAGTAAAAGCAAATCAAAACAACGGTAATATCAAACAGGGAAGTCTGGCATCAAAGGCAAATATGGTGCAAAGACTTAATGATAAGAAGAAATAGGAGGTAAAACATGGACTTTATTGAAATTTCAGCTAAGACGGTTGAAGATGCAATAACGAAAGCCTGTATCGAGATGGAAACATCAAGTGATAATTTAGACATTCAAGTTATAAATGAGGGCAGTAGTGGGTTTTTAGGAATTGGCAGTAAGCCAGCAATTATCAAAGCTACTAGAAAAGATAATGCCGAAGATGAATTAAAAGAAACCAGTAAAAAACCTTTTAAGAAAAAGGAAAAAGCTGATAAAAAAGACTTTAAGAAAAAAGAAAAAGCAAGCACGAAAAAAGCTGACAAAGAAGAAGTTGATAGTGATGAAAAAGTAACAGAAGATAAAAAAGAGCGTGAAGAAAAACGCCGTGAGCTACCAGTGGTTTATTCAGAAGAAGAAGTAGCGCAGATTAAGACATTATCACAAGATTTTCTTAGCAAAGTATTTACAGCGATGGAAATGCCAGTTGATATTAAAATCGAATACGATAACCAAGGAGCTAACTTAAACGTTGATTTTACCGGTGAAGGGATGGGAATTTTAATTGGTAAAAGAGGTCAAACTTTAGACTCATTACAATACCTTACTAGCTTGGTGGTTAATAAAGGTCGCGAAGGTTATATTCGAGTTAAGTTAGATACTGAGAATTACCGTAATAGAAGAAAAGACACATTGGAAAGTTTAGCAAGAAACATTGCTTATAAAGTTAAAAAGACTAGAAGGCCTGTTTCACTAGAACCAATGAATCCATATGAAAGAAGAATTATTCATTCTTCACTTCAAGGCAATAAGTTTGTAGCGACATATAGCGAGGGTGATGAGCCTTATAGACATGTCGTAATTGCTTTAAAGAAATAGGTATTAAAGTGGGGCGGGATATTTTTACATATCTCGTCTTTATTATATTATACAATAAAGAAGCTTTGCGGGATGCACACAATGTGCAGTGGAAGGTTGCAGGGGGAAAATATATGCAAGGGGATACTATTGCTGCCATTGGTAGCGCTATGTCGGCATCAGGAATTGGTATTGTTCGGATTAGCGGTGACGATGCCAGAGCAATATTGAAAAAAGTGTATCGCACAAAGGCGACGAATAAAAACATTGCCAAAGAATTTTCTCATACAATTCATTATGGGTTTATTTATGATGGCGAGAAAATGATTGATGAAGTGTTGGTAATGTTGATGAATAGACCAAAAAGCTATACGGGTGAAGACACCGTTGAAATTAATTGTCATGGCGGTGTATTATCAATGCGTAAAGTGTTAGAGGTAGTCATTAAAAATGGTGCAAGGATTGCTGAGCCAGGTGAATTTACCAAGCGAGCATTTTTAAATGGTAAAATTGATTTATCGCAGGCAGAGGCAGTTGGCGATATTATTAATGCCAAGAGTGAATATGCGCTACAAGCCTCAGTTAGTCAGTTAAGTGGTAATGTTCAAAGAAGTATTAGGGAAATTAGAGAGAAAGTCCTTTATAATATTGCTTATATCGAGTCGGCATTAGATGACCCAGAGCATATTAGTATCGATGGTTATGGCGAAGAGTTAGAAAAGGTGGTCGTTGTCCAAAAAAATAAGCTGGAGAAATTAATTGCTTCGGCAGACGAGGGCAGAATGATTAAAGAGGGCATCAAGACAGTTATAATCGGTAAGCCAAACGCGGGGAAATCATCGCTGTTAAATATTTTACTAGGTGAAGAACGGGCAATTGTTACTGATGTAGCCGGAACTACGCGCGATGTGTTAGAAGAGATGATTGTTTTAGATGGTGTTTCATTGCGAATGATGGATACGGCAGGAATTCGTGAAACTTCCGATATAGTTGAAAAAATTGGTGTTAAAAAGACGCGTGAACAAGCACAAAAGGCGGATTTAATTCTTTATGTAGTGGACTCTTCGATACCATTAGATGAAAATGATGAAAAAATATTTTCAATGCTGAGAAAAGATGGTAAAAGAGCGATTGTTCTATTGAATAAAACTGACTTGAAAGCGGTTGTCAGTGAAAGTGAGTTACAGGAGAAATGTTCGTTCGCAATTATCCCTATTTCGGCAAAAGAAGAAAGTGGAATAGAAGAATTAGAAAAGCAAATGAAAGAAATGTTCTTCAAAGGAAAAATTTCGTTTAATGATGAGGTTTATATAACTAATATGCGCCACAAAGAAGCTTTAATGGAGGCACATAAAAGTTTGGAAATGGTAGAAACTAGTATCAATGATGGAATGCCAGAAGATTTTTACTCGATTGATTTAATGAATGCATATCAAGCACTGGGTAGAATTACTGGTGAGACAGCTTCAGAAGATTTGGTAAATGAAATATTTAGTAAATTTTGCACAGGGAAATAAATCTAGAGCACTTAGTGAATACAAGATGTAGTCGCAGTGTAAACTTAGTATGAAGATTGTTCAAGGGAACTTAACGAGTGGAGTCATAGACGAAAGACGAGTTTAGTGAACTGAACTTCAATTTAATTAACGAAAGAAGAGAGTTATGAACGTTTTACAAGAAAAATACGACATAATTGTAATCGGTACGGGGCATGCAGGTTGTGAAGCGGCGCTTGCTTCGGCGCGCCTTGGTTTAAATACGATTATTTTCACAGTTAGTGTAGAAAGTATCGCTTTGATGGCGTGTAATCCAAATATCGGTGGAAGTTCTAAAGGGCATTTAGTTAGAGAAGTCGATGCCTTGGGGGGCGAAATGGGTAAAAACATCGACAAAACATTTATCCAATCAAAAATGTTAAACAAGTCAAAAGGACCAGCAGTGCATTCATTGCGTGCGCAGGCAGATAAAGATGAATATAGCAAAATGATGCGCCAAGTTTTAGAAAATACTGATAATCTAACAATTAGACAAGCCGAAGTCACAGATATCATTGTTGAAGATGAGCAAATAAAAGGGGTTAAAACGTATTCGGGTGCGACATATTTGGCTAATGGTGTAGTTTTGTGCATGGGGACCTACTTAAAGGCACGTTGTGTGTATGGTGAAGTTATCAACGAAACGGGGCCAAACGGATTACAGGCGGCAACATTTTTGTCTAAATCGTTAAAAGAAAATGGAATTTCGATGTATCGTTTTAAAACGGGAACACCAGCACGAATTGATAAAAGAAGTGTTGATTTTAACAAGATGGAAGAACAATTTGGTGACAAAGAAGTGGTGCCATTTTCATTTTCGACTAATCCGAGCGATGTTCAAATCAATCAGATTTCTTGCTGGTTGACGCATACTAATGAAAATACTCATGAGATTATTCGCAGAAATTTAGACCGTTCGCCGATGTACTCAGGAAAAATCGAGGGAACAGGGGCGAGATACTGCCCTTCAATAGAGGATAAAGTAGTTAGATTTGCGGATAAAGATAGGCATCAAGTTTTTATCGAGCCAGAGGGGCGAAATACCAATGAGATGTATATTGGGGGAATGTCAAGTTCACTGCCAGAAGATGTTCAATATGACATGTACCATTCAGTTGTGGGACTTGAAAATGTGAAAATTGTGCGTAATGCATATGCAATCGAATATGATTGTATTGACCCAAGGCAATTAAATGCCACTTTGGAGTTTAAAAATATAAAAGGATTGTTCAGTGGCGGGCAATTTAATGGTAGTTCAGGGTATGAAGAGGCTGCCGCGCAAGGGTTAGTTGCGGGAATTAACGCCGCTTGCAAAGTTTTGGGCAAAGAAATGGTGATAATTGACCGTTCAGAAGGATACATTGGCGTACTAATTGATGATTTGGTAACAAAAGAAAACAAAGAGCCTTATCGAATGATGACAAGTCGTGCAGAGTATCGCTTGTTGTTGCGCCAGGATAATGCGGATTTACGTTTGCGAAAAAAAGGTTACGAGGTAGGCTTGATAAGTGAAGAAGAATATCAGCAATTATTGGATAAAAAGGCACAAATTGAGGATGAAATAAAAAGAATAGAAATAGTCAATGTCGGGGCAACAAAAGAAGTTCAAGAATTATTGGCAGATAATGACAGCACGGCACTGAACAGCGGAGCGAATTTAGCAGAGCTAATCAAGAGACCTGAATTGGACTACGAAAAGGTAGCTAAAATTGATAGAGGTAGACCTAAATTGCCAGCTGATGTATGCGAACAAGTTAATATTAATATTAAATATGATGGATATATTCGTCGCCAGTTAAAGCAAGTTGAACAGTTTAAAAAATTAGAGACGAAGAAAATACCAACAGATATTAATTATGATGAAGTGAAAAGTTTGCGAATTGAAGCGACTCAAAAACTAAAGGAATTTAAACCAATGAATATTGGACAAGCATCAAGAATATCAGGAGTTTCGCCGGCCGATGTGTCAGTATTGTTGGTCTATTTGGAACAAATGAAAAAATAGCTTGATGACAAATTGGCACTGATTGAAGATAAATAAGGGTATGGCAAATATGAATAATTATGATACAACAACATTCGAAAGCGGATTGGATAAGCTAGGAGTTTCATTAAACCGAGGGCAAATTGAGCAATTTGTGCAATACTATGAACTTTTGACAGAATGGAATAAAGTTATGAATTTGACGGGAATTACTGAATTAGAAGAAGTAATTGTCAAACATTTTTTAGACAGTCTGGCAATTGTCAAAGTATGCGATATGGAAAAAGTGAAGATGGTGATTGATATTGGAACGGGTGCCGGTTTTCCCGGAATTCCGCTAAAAATTGCTTTTCCACATCTTGAAGTGGTACTACTAGATTCCTTAAAGAAGCGAATGACTTTTTTGGATGAGGTAATTAAAGAGTTGGACTTGGTTGACATAACAACAATACATGGCAGAGCAGAGGATTTCGCTAATAAAAGTGAATACCGCGAACAATTTGATTTAAGCGTTTCACGGGCTGTGGCTAATTTAAGTACACTTAATGAATACTGCTTACCATTTGTTAGACTAAAAGGAAAATTTATTTCTTATAAATCAGGGAAAATTGGCGAAGAATTACAGCAAGCACAAAGAGCTATCGAGGTATTGGGTGGTGAAATTATTTCCAGCAATGTATTCAACCTTTTAGAGACAGATATGGAAAGGTCTTTTGTGGTGATAGAAAAGATTGGCAAGACACCAAAAAAATATCCACGGAAGGCGGGGCTCCCAAATAAGGAGCCCATCAAACTATCACTCTAAAAATAAGTTTGCACTAAATCTAATAACTTATCTGGGGCTTCTTGTTGAGGTAAGAGTTTAGTTTTTGGAATAACCTCATGTTCTAATGCCGGGTTGAGTGCGGTGTAGTGAGAGATTTTTTCGTCAACCCCATCGCAACCAGCACCAACAATAACGAAAAGACTATTGTCAATAGCTTTAAGCCCATGAGAGATATTGAAATAAATATATTTCCCAACAATGCTAGATAACAAATATTTCCCATTGCCCGCTCCGATATGAGCCGCTTCATAATAAGTATCGATTGCCGCTTGTGTGACATCAAATGGGTTATAGAGATATTTCTCTGTGAATGCCAATTCGATGTTTTGCTTAGAGTTAAGAATATTGTATACAAGTGTTCCGATAAGCGGTACTTCCAACATGTATTTGGCAATTTTGGAATTTTTTGATGGAATTTGACTTAACTCATCAATATCTGCTGGGTTAATCAACATTACCTTATCAAAAGTGTTCTCATTATGGGCGCAAGCCATTACCACAAATGAACCAGACAAACCAGAAGCAATAACGTCGGTTTTTTGGCCGATAACATTTTTAACAAAATCAGTTAATAGTTGAACATATAAGAAATTCGTGTAAGTTATCTTGGGTTTATCAGAACGCCCACAGCCTAATAGGTCAATAGTATAAACGGTATATTTTTTGGACAACTCGCTGACAACACTCTCCCACTCCGATGAACTGCTACTTGCAGAAAGGCTATGGACCAAAAGAATTGGCGCTCCACTGCCCTGCTTTGTATAAAAGACGTTGCCAAAACGCCATTCGTAGAAGGTGCCGTTTTTGCTGCTTAAAAGGTTTTTAAAAATAGCTGATGCCAAAATCATCTTATTAATAATATGAATAACTACTGTTGAAAGCGAAAGCAAAATTCCAATTGTCAGTAGCACGTGTCTGCGTTTACGCATTGTTATGCCTCCTAGATATATGTGTTATTTTGAAAAGTTTATAACAACAGTATAAAGCATATATAAGGAAGATACAAGATGTACAGTATATAAAAAGATATAGAAAAGCAACGATATATTTTTGTGAATTAACGTATTAAAGTAGTGAAGGCAAAATACATAGGTAATTAAGAAATGAGCGAATTGTGCGGTGGATGGATTTGTCCAGTTTATACAGTTATTGCGGGCGTGATTAGTAATCTCATGAATTTGGCAAGTCGAATATCATTGCAATGTTTCACGTGAAACATCCAAATTAAAAGTCTTTAAGTTTCACGTGAAACATGATATACTGAAAGCACTCTAAAAGATTGTGGGTCAAGCCTGCAATGACAAGGGGCGTAATGTTTTACAAGCGTCCAATGGCAATCGGAACGAAGGGAGAAATGTTTTGAGCAAAGTAATTGCAATTGCAAGTCAAAAAGGTGGTGTAGGTAAATCCACGACAGCGATAAACCTTTCGGCCTGTCTAGCAGAGAAAAGAAAGAAAGTCTTGCTAATAGATATAGACCCGCAGGGAAACACAACTAGCGGGCTAGGTATTGGAAAAGATGATGTAGAAAATACTATTTATGAACTATTAATCGGCGAAAGTTCAACTGAAAGCTGTATTAGAACATTAAGTATCAAAAACTTATCAATAATACCGTCAAATGTAAACCTTGCAGGTGCAGAAATAGAATTACTGACTAGTGAGGGAAAAGAATATATTTTGAGAAAGAAGCTTGAAAAAATCCGTGATGATTATGATTATATCATTATTGACTGCCCTCCTTCGCTCAATATACTTACCCTTAATGCGATGACAACGGCTGATACAGTCTTAATTCCTATCCAGTGCGAATATTATGCACTAGAGGGGTTAAGCCAGCTAATGCACACGATTACACTCGTTCAGGAAAGAATAAACCCTGGATTGAACGTTGAAGGCGTGGTATTTACTATGTATGACCCACGAACAAACCTAGCAATAGAGGTTGTTGCTAATGTTAGAAGCAATTTACCATATAAAATCTTTAAAACAATTATTCCTCGGAATGTACGGTTGGCAGAGGCTCCAAGTCATGGATTGCCAATAATACAATATGATGGAAGCTCCGCAGGAGCAAAAAGTTATCGTGCTTTGGCAAAAGAGGTTATCCGTGGAAGGAGAAAATAATGGCTGTAAAAAAAGGGGGATTGGGAAAGGGATTAGACTCCTTAATACCAATACCAGCATCTAAAAACACAAAAACCGAGAAGAAAAGTTCTGAAAAGCTTGAAAAATTACCAAGAACTGTTAAAACAGTCGAAAAAGTAGTCGAAAAGCCAACAGAAATTAAATTAAAGATAGACCAAGTAGAGCCAAATAGAGAGCAACCAAGAAAAGTATTTGAAGAGGAGGCATTGTTAGAATTAGCCGACTCTATCAAACAATTTGGTATTATCCAGCCGGTTTTAGTACAGCGCAAAGATGATTATTACGAAATTATTGCTGGGGAAAGACGCTGGAGAGCTGCTAAAATAGCAGGTTTAAAAGAAATACCAGCAGTTATCAGGGAATTTACAGAGCAAGAAGCTGTTGAAGTAGCCCTAATTGAGAATATTCAACGCGAAAACCTCAATCCTATCGAAGAAGCAGTTGCTTACAAGCGATTATTGACGGAATTTGACTTAAAACAAGAAGAAGTTGCAATAAGAGTTTCAAAAAGTCGAGTGGCGGTAACTAATACAATGCGTTTGTTGAAATTAGACCCAAGAGTTCAAGAAATGGTGGTTAATGAAATGATTAGCACTGGGCATGCTCGTGCCCTACTCGCATTTGAAGATAATGAAATGCAACATGTTATGGCAATGAAAGTTTTTAATGAAAAATTAAGTGTTAGGGAGACAGAAAAGCTAACAAAAAGGCGATTGAACCCTAAAATACCGCAAAATAGGGAACGAGATACCTCAATGGACGCAGTTTATGATGGATTAACTGAGAAAATCAAGACAATTTTAGGGACTAAAGTGGAAATTTTGCGCAAAGGGAATAAGGGAAAAATTCAAATAGAATATTATTCAGCGGCAGAGCTAGAAAGACTTGTAGACCTTTTGGAAACGATAGAATAAGGGAGTGTAGCATATTATGAATAGTATATTGGATACAATCGGGATAGATCCAGGGATTTTAATTATGGTTTTGATTGTTGTAACCTTGGGCTTGATGATTATTACGTTAAATCTTCTGATAAGCGTAAATCGTTTAAAGAGAAAATACAGCATTTTTATGCGAGGCCAAGATGCACAGTCATTAGAAAGAGTTTTCACAAATAAGATAAAAGAAATTGACCGATTAACATCTTCTAACGATATGCAAGTAAATGAAATTAGAAACATCAATCAGATTATGGATAAGACATTAACCAAGCATGGTGTTGTTAAGTATGATGCATTCGATGATGTTGGTGGAAAACTCAGTTTTGTACTTTCGATGTTGGACAAAGAGGATACGGGAATTATTTTAAATGTAATTCACAGTAGAGATAATTGTTTTCTATATATCAAAGAAATTGTCAAAGGTGAGTCTTATGTTATGTTAAGTGAAGAAGAACAAGTTGCACTTGAAAGAGCTACATCTTATGCAAACGAGGACTTAGTTATGTAAACCATGAGTTGTTACAGGACTACCCTGTGTTATACCGTCATTATATCGCATCAAGTGAGGAATTAATTGTATTTGGAACAGAACAAACACCACAATAATGTGGGTTTCGGCATTTCGCAAACGCCTATTATACTGTATATTATGAGGAGAGATTATGTTAGACATTAAGTTTTTAAGAGAAAACCCAGATGTTGTAAAAGAAAATATGAAAAAGAAATTTCAAGATAGTAAACTTGGTTTAGTAGACGAAGTGATGGCTCTTGACCAAGAAAATCGTGATATTAAAATGGAAGTACAGACGTTACGCGCCGAAAGAAATAAAGCATCTAAACAAATTGGTGCATTGATGGGGCAAGGCAAAAAAGATGAGGCAGAAGAACTAAAAAAGACTATTGCTGCTGAAGGTGCTAAAATCGATGAGTTTTCTGTTCGTGAAAAAGAAGTAGAAGAAAAAATAAAACAAATAATGATGACAATCCCAAATATTATTGATGCATCGGTGCCAATTGGCAAAGATGACAGTGAGAATGTCGAAGTTGAACGATTTGGCGAACCAGTGGTGCCAGATTTTGAAATCCCATATCATTCAGAAATCATGGAAACATTTGATGGTATTGATTTGGATAGTGCTAGAAAAGTTGCAGGCAACGGTTTTTACTATTTGATGGGTGATATTGCAAGAATTCATTCGTCAGTTATCTCGTATGCACGCGATTTCATGATTAATCGTGGTTTCACCTACTGTATTCCGCCATTTATGATTAGAGGCGACGTAGTTACAGGTGTTATGAGTTTTGCAGAAATGGAATCAATGATGTATAAAATCGAGGGCGAGGATTTATATTTAATCGGAACTAGTGAGCATTCAATGATTGGTAAATTTATCAACACGATTATTCCAGAGGATAAATTGCCACAGACATTAACTAGCTATTCTCCTTGTTTTAGAAAAGAAAAAGGGGCACACGGGCTTGAAGAACGTGGAGTTTATCGAATTCACCAATTTGAAAAGCAAGAAATGGTGGTAGTGTGTAAGCCAGAAGATAGCCCGATGTGGTTTGAAAAATTATGGAAGAATACTGTCGATTTATTTGTCTCTTTGGATATTCCAGTAAGAACTTTAGAATGTTGTTCAGGCGATTTGGCCGATTTGAAAGTGAAATCAGTGGATGTTGAGGCCTGGTCTCCACGTCAGAAGAAATATTTTGAAGTGGGAAGTTGTTCAAATCTTTCTGATGCACAAGCTAGGAGGTTGAAAATCCGCGCAAATGGGGAAGATAGCAAATATTTTGCCCATACATTAAACAACACCGTGGTGGCACCACCAAGAATGTTGATTGCGTTCCTTGAAAACAATCTACAAGCAGACGGTTCAGTAAACATTCCTGAAGCATTAAGACCATATATGGGTGGGAAAGATAAGATAATTCCCACTAAATAGGAGAAGTTCATGCACAGTTATCTAAAATCAATTGGTTTTTCTAATATAGAAAAGAAAAAGGATATAGAAAAGCTTTTGGCAGAAGTTGTTGCTGATTATGACGAAAAAATCGTTGTTGAAAATGAAAGCGGACATTTGTATGCAGAAATATCTAAAGAGTACGGCATAAATAGTGGTATTACGGTCTTTGGCGAGTATGACGAGAATAATGTTTTCCAAAGAGAATATTGGTACCCTTATTTTCGTGGCGTGCAAGTTTCTTCAAGAGAGGAAATTGTCATTGAAAGACATGCCGACAAAGAGTCGTATGCTGGTGCATGCGATGATATTCGCGTTGGGGTAACGTTAATCTTCTATCTGCAAAATGCAGGTGAATATATTTTGGAAAAAGGACGAGATACTGTCAAAAAAGATGAAAATACAGTGTCACTGTCAGGTTTGGCAAAGGAAGGAAAGATATTACTGCCAATTAAAAAGAACGAATGGCAAGAAAATAAAAATATAAATTCAATGAGCAATCGTAGCAACTTAATTGCAGCAGCTAGAAATGGCGATGAGGAAGCGATTGAGAATTTGACAATGGAAGATATTGATACATATACGATGATTTCACGACGGATTTTACATGAGGACGTGTTAAGTATTGTTGAGTCATTTTTTATGCCATACGGAATGGAATGCGACCATTATAATGTCATGGGTGAAATCATAGACTGTGCCGAAACTTTTAACTATAGCACAAAAGAAAAAGTATATCAGATAAACTTGGAATGCAATGACATTTGCTTTGATATTTGTATTAATGCAGAGGACTTAATGGGCGTGCCGAAAGTTGGTAGGCGCTTTAAAGGAACAATATGGTTGCAAGGTAGGGTGGATTTCTGATACAATCTATTTTGTGGTATATAGAGTTCCCTTAGTTGAATGGATATAACAAGTGTCTCTTAAGCCGTCAAGGGAGTGATTCCCTAAATTTAATATTGTCCCTTTAGTAAAATGGATATTACACGACCCTCCTAAGTGGCTGTAATAACACCCGCTTTTGGCTTAAAAGCAAGAGGGACAAGTTCGATAAAGAGGTAATGTTTCCTTAGTTCAACGGATAGAATAAGGGCCTCCTAAGCTCTAGATGTGGGTTCGATTCCCGCAGGAAACGCTAAAAAAGCATTGAAGATACTTGTTAATAAGGTATTTTCAATGTTTTTTATTTAATGATACAAATATCTGCTTATGTGGTGTTTCTTTGAAAAAACCAGCTAATGAAATTAGCAAGAAAGTTCGATTTTGACTAATCAAAATGAAGCTATAGCTAATTTGAAGAAAAAAAGGCTAAAAAATGTGCTAATTGAAAAGGCAAAGGTTACTTGTTAAAAGGGTGAAAGAATTCAAAGTTTTATAATCATATATTGCACAAAGCAAGAGAAAACATGGTATAATTGAGAGGATTAGTTACACTTGGGAAACGAAAAAGCAAAGGTCCTGCAAGGGCCAAAAGGCAAAAAAGGCTATTGAAGGTGCGTTAAGGCACTTTAAGAGGATAGAATTGAAGAAATAAGATTTAGATTGTGGTGGGTTTTTATATATCTTATTATAGTTAAATGGAGGAATAGAAATGTCAAGTGCAGAACAAAGAGCAGAATTACAATCACAGATTTGGAAAATAGCTAATGAAGTCCGTGGGTCTGTAGATGGATGGGATTTTAAACAATATGTTTTAGGAACTCTTTTTTATCGCTTTATTAGTGAAAATTTTTCTAATTACATCGAGGGTGGGGATGACAGCATCAACTATGCAGAACTTGACAATAATATTATAACTAAAGAAATTAAAGAAGACTCAATAAAAACAAAAGGATATTTTATTTATCCAAGTCAGTTGTTCACTAACATTGCAAAAGATGCAAATACAAATGGAAGCCTGAATACAGATTTAGCGGAAATATTCTCTGATATCGAAAATTCTGCAAACGGGCACCCCTCAGAGCTTGATATCAAAGGACTATTTGCTGATTTTGATACAACAAGCAATAGATTGGGAAACACTGTGAAAGATAAAAATAGCCGTTTAGCCGCTGTTATCAAAGGAGTTGCAGAGCTTGATTTTGGCAACTTTGAAGATAATAAGATAGACCTCTTTGGCGATGCTTATGAATATTTAATCTCTAAGTATGCTGCTAATGCAGGGAAATCGGGAGGGGAATTTTTTACCCCGCAGAGTGTTTCTAATCTCATCGCTCGGTTAGCAATTCATAAGCAAACAGTGATTAATAAAATTTATGACCCCGCCGCAGGTTCGGGATCACTACTTTTGCAAGCGAAGAAGCAGTTTGATGAGCATATTATTGAAGACGGTTTTTATGGTCAGGAAATCAACCATACAACATATAATCTTGCCCGTATGAATATGTTTTTACACAATGTAAACTATGACAAATTTAATATTGCGCCGGGCAATACGCTCTTAGACCCATGTTTTGGAGATGAAAAACCTTTTGATGCAATTGTTTCTAATCCACCATATTCAATAAATTGGATTGGAAGTGATGACCCAACACTTATTAATGATGACAGGTTTGCACCGGCAGGAGTACTTGCACCAAAGTCTAAGGCCGATTTTGCCTTTGTACTTCATGCTCTTAGCTATCTTTCAAGTAAAGGGCGTGCTGCTATTGTTTGCTTCCCTGGTATATTTTATCGTGGTGGGGCAGAACAAAAGATAAGAAAGTATTTAGTTGATAATAACTTTGTTGAAACTGTTATTTCTCTTGCACCAAATCTTTTCTATGGTACTTCAATTGCTGTCAATATATTAGTTTTGTCTAAGCATAAAAGCGATACGAAAACACAGTTTATTGATGCGAGTGGTGAAGAATTCTTCAAAAAGGAAATCAATAACAATGTCTTAGACGAAGAAAAGCATATTGAAAAAATATTGGGACTTTTTAACCGCAAAGAAGATATTGAGTATGTGGCAAAGTCTATTGATAATGATAAGATTGCAGAAGAGAATTATAATCTTTCTGTAAGTTCTTATGTAAAGGCAAAAGATACAAGAGAAGTTATAGACATAAATGTGTTGAATGCAGAAATTAAAAAAACAGTAGTAAAAATAGATAGACTTCGTTCTGAAATAGATAAAATTATTGCAGAAATTGAGGTGTGATTATGAACAAATTAAAGGAGCTAATAAATGAGCTTTGCCCTACTGGGGTGGAATATAAAAAAATCAAGGATTGTTTTAAAAGATTAAGAGGCACTTCTATAACTGCCAGAAAAATGAAAGAAATTGAAAATGAAAAAGGCAAAATAAGAGTATTTGCTGGCGGTAAAACTGTTATAAATGCGAATGAAGGAGATATCCCAAATGCAAATATTACAAGAGTTCCTGCTGTTTTAGTTCAATCACGTGGAGTTATAGATGTTGTATATTTTGAAAGCCCATTTACATTTAAGAACGAGATGTGGGCATATACGCACGATAAAAGAACGACAGTGAAATACTTATACTATGTTTTGAAAAATAATTTGCAAAAATTCAGGGACTCAGCTTCAGGAATGGGTGCCTTACCTCAAATATCTTTACCTGCGACAGAGGAATTGCTAATCCCCCTTCCACCCTTGCCAGTGCAAGAGGAAATTGTCCGTATTTTGGACAATTTCGTGGAGCTTACAGCGGAGCTTACAGCGGAGCTTACAGCGAGAAAAAAGCAGTATGAGTATTATCAGAGTAGAATTTTAAGCTTGAGCAGATTGACGGAGGCGAAAACTCTTGAAAAAGTCTGTGATTTTGTAAGAGGCCCTTTTGGAGGAAGTTTAAAAAAGGGAATTTTTGTAAACGATGGTTATGCAGTCTATGAACAGCAACACGCTATCTATGGGGAATTTAAATTTAGGTATTTTATTGATGAACAAAAATTTAAAGAGATGAAAAGGTTTGAAGTTAAGCAAGGTGACTTAATTATGAGTTGTTCAGGAACTATGGGAAAAATTGCTATTATTCCGAATGATGCACCTAAAGGAATAATTAATCAGGCATTGTTAAAATTAACACCTAAAGAAGGTGTTGATAGTAGATTCTTGAAGTATTGTTTTGAGGATTCTATATCTGCACAGATGAACTCTAATGCAAGAGGTGGGGCAATAAAGAATGTTGCCTCGGTCGCAGTTCTTAAAGACATTGAAATTCAAATACCATGTATCGATGAGCAGTTAAGAGTAGTGGCATTGCTTGATGAATTTGACACTCTATGTAACGATATTTCAAGGGGTTTACCTGCTGAAATTGATGCAAGAAAAAAACAATATGAATATTATCGAGATAAGCTTCTAAATTTTCCAAAAGGCGAGTTAGAGGTATAATATGGGGAAAAAATTAAATGAAATCGCACAAGAGTTAAAGAATAGTAATAAAAAAGTACAGTTAATTTATGCCTTTAATGGTACAGGAAAGACACGGCTTTCAAAGAAATTTAAAGCTTTAGTTTCTCCTGAAAGGGAAATCGATGATAATAGTTTAGTTAATAAAAAAATCCTTTATTACAATGCTTTCACAGAAGACCTTTTTTACTGGGATAATGATTTAGAGTATGATGACAAACCAAAACTGAAGATACATCCAAATGCATTTACAAAATGGGTCTTTGAAGATCAAGGACAAGACAGCAATGTGATTAGATTCTTTCAACATTATGTTGATGGGAAATTAACCCCCAATTTTAATGCGCGATATACGAGTAATGACAAAGACGGAAAAGATGTAACAATAAATGCTTTTACAGAAGTTACATTCTCATATGGTCGTGGCGATGACGAGAGCTCGGATAATATTAAAATTTCTAAAGGAGAAGAAAGCTGTTTTATTTGGAGCATTTTCTATTCGTTACTTGATCAAGTGGTTAATGTGCTAAACGTAGTTGATGAAAGCGATAGAGAAACTGACCAATTTGATAATTTGGAATATGTATTTATAGATGACCCTGTAACTTCTTTAGATGAAAATCATTTGATAGAACTTGCAGTAAATTTGGCGAAATTAATTAAATCCAGCGACTTTAAACAAAACAATGTAAAATTTATTATTACAACGCATAATCCTTTGTTTTATAATGTAATATATAATGAAGTCGGAAATAAAAATAGTTATATGTTTGGCAAAAATGAAGATGGTAGCTACGATTTGGATACTAGAGATGGAGATTCAAATAAAAATTTCTCTTATCATCATTATTTAATTGGCATAATAAAGCAAGCTATAGACGAAAACAAAATAGAAAGATATCATTTTACTCTTTTGAGAAACCTATATGAGAAAACGGCAGGTTTCCTGGGATTTCCACGGTGGTCAGAATTACTACCGGAGGATAAGAAGCTTTACTATAACCGTATCATTCAATTCACAAGTCATTCCACGTTGGCAATTGAAGTTGTGACAGAACCAACACCACAAGAAAAACAAACAGTAAAGATATTGTTTGAACATTTAATAAATAACTATAACTTTTGGAAGGAGGCATAAACATGTGCGACTATAACACCATTGCGGAATCAAACAATTTTATAGTTTTGGATAAGTACACAAAATACTCAGTTTTGCGTGAAACAGCAGCTGTTTATCAAACAGAGGCATCCCTTGAGAGCGAATTTATACAGGACTTAATCAATCAAGGCTATGAATATTTACCAAAATTAACGACACCAATGGTGATGTTTGAAAATGTACGAGAGCAGCTTCAAATACTTAATGATGTACAGTTTAGTGGTGTGGAGTGGACAAGGTTCTGTGAGGAGTACTTAGATAAACCGAGTGATAACCATATTGATAAAACTCGTAAAATTCATAATGACTATATTTATGATTTTGTTTTTGATGATGGACATATAAAAAACATTTATTTGGTAGATAAAGAAAATGTAGCAAAAAACAAAATACAGGTAATTTCACAATTTGAGCAAACTGGAACTCGAGCTAATAGATATGATGTTACTATTTTAGTGAACGGATTGCCTTTGGTTCAAGTAGAACTAAAGAAGCGTGGTGTTGCTATCCGAGAAGCTTTTAATCAGGTTAATAGATATAGTAAGGAGAGTTTTAATTCAGAAAACTCGCTATTTAAGTATTTGCAAATCTGCGTAATTTCTAATGGTACAGATAGCCGCTATTTTGCTAATACTACCAAACGAGATAAAAACAGTTTTGATTTTACTATGAACTGGGCAAAAGCAGACAATACACTCATTAAGGATCTAAAAGATTTTACTGCAACATTTTTTCAAAAAAATACGCTTCTTAGAGTATTAATGCATTATTCGGTGTTTGATTCGAGTGATAATCTACTAATTATGCGCCCGTATCAAATAGCTGCAACAGAGAGGATTTTGTGGAAAATTAAAAGCGCACATCTGGCAAAACAATGGAGAACCACTGAAGGTGGCGGATATATTTGGCATACAACTGGTTCAGGGAAAACTCTGACGAGCTTTAAAGCAGCTCGGTTAGCGACAGAGCTTGATTTTATAGATAAAGTGTTTTTTGTAGTAGATAGAAAAGATTTAGACTATCAAACAATGAAAGAGTATCAACGATTTTCACCAGATAGTGTTAATGGTTCAGAAAATACGGCTGGACTTAAACGAAACATTGAAAAGGATGATAATAAAATCATTGTGACTACCATTCAAAAATTAAATAATCTTATTAAAGGCGAAACAGATTTACCAATTTACAATAAGCAAGTAGTCTTTATTTTTGATGAAGCTCATCGTTCGCACTTTGGTGAAGCTCAAAAAAACATTAATAAGAAGTTCAAACAGTACTATCAATTTGGATTTACGGGTACGCCAATATTTCCTGAAAACGCTTTAGGAGCTGAAACTACTGCCTCAGTATTTGGACGAGAGTTACATTCTTATGTGATTACTGATGCCATTAGAGATGAAAAGGTTCTTAAGTTTAAAGTTGATTATAACGATGTTCGTCCAAGGTTCAAAGCTATAGAAATGGAACAAGACGAGAAAAAGCTTACAGCTGCTGAAACCAAAGAAGCTTTATTGCATCCTGAGAGAATAAAGGAAGTTTCACAGTATATTCTCAATAACTTTAGAGTAAAAACCCATCGTTCGCACATTGGAGCAAAGGGGTTTAATGCAATGTTCGCGGTGAACAAGGTTGATGCAGCAAAATTATACTATGAATCATTGAATGAATTGCAAAAGGACAGCGATAAACCTATAAAAATTGCAACCATCTTTTCTTTTGCAGCTAACGAAGAGCAGAGTGCCGTTGGAGAAATTCTTGATGAAACTTTTGAACCAACGGCAATGGATAGTAGTGCAAAAGAGTTTTTATCTTTAGCCATCAAAGATTATAACAAAATGTTTTTAACTAACTTTGGAATGGATAGTAAGGAGTTTCAAAATTATTATCGTGATCTTGCAAATAGGGTTAAAAGGCAGGAGGTTGACCTCTTAATTGTTGTTGGAATGTTTTTAACTGGTTTTGATGCACCGACATTGAACACGTTGTTTGTTGATAAAAATCTTCGCTATCACGGTCTACTGCAAGCATTTTCGAGGACTAATCGTATTTATGATTCTACAAAAACATTTGGAAACATTGTCACTTTTAGAAATTTGGAGCAAGCGACAATTGATGCGATTACTCTTTTCGGAGATAAGAACACGAAAAATGTGGTGCTTGAAAAAAGCTATAAGGAGTATATGGAAGGCTTCACTGATATTTCTACAGGTGAGGCATGTCGTGGATATGTAGACGTAGTTGAAGAGTTGAATTTACGATTCCCCAATGTTGATGACATTATTACCGAGAGGGATAAAAAGACATTTGTAAAACTATTTGGAGAATATTTAAAAGTCGAAAATATATTGCAAAACTATGATGAATTTACCACCTTGAAAGCTCTACAATCAATTGATATACAAGATCCGAAAACTCTGGAAGAATTTAAAGCAAATCATTATATGAGTGATGAAGATTTAGAAGCTATGGAAGGAATCGCTATACCTGATGAAAGAATAATTCAAGATTATCGTTCTACATATAACGACATCCGAGATTGGCTTCGTCGAGAAAAAGCAGGGAAAGACAAAGAAAACGATTCAATTGATTGGAATGACATTGTTTTTGAAGTCGATTTGCTAAAATCACAAGAAATAAACTTAGATTATATTCTTGAACTGATTTTTGAAAAAAACAAAAAGGTTAAAGATAAAGAAATTCTAATTGAAGAAATACGTCGTATAATTCGTTCCAGTATAGGAAATCGTGCAAAAGAAAGCTTGGTTGTGGACTTTATTAACCAAACTGATTTAGATGGTATTCAAGATAAAGCGAGTATTATTGATTCCTTCTTCTCGTTTGCACAAAAGGAGCAAAAAAGAGAAGCCGAAGAATTGATTAATGAAGAAAATCTTAATATAGATGCAGCAAAAAGATATATCCTTTCTTCATTAAAAAAGGAATATGCAAGTGAAAACGGAACGGAAATAAATGAAATTATTCCTAAGATGAGCCCACTTAATCCTAAATATTTGATAAAAAAACAGAGCGTATTTCAAAAAATATCGGTGTTTGTTGAGAAATTCAAAGGGGTGGGAGGAGTAATATAAGCACTAGTTGTGAGTTCAATTCTCGCAGAAAACGTTAAAAAGGAATGCTGAAAACACAGAGAAATCTAGATTTTCAGCATTTTTTGCGCCACATAATTTTCAATGAAAGAATAGCTTACAATTTGTAAACAGTTGAAAACTATTATTTTTCACGGTTTTTTGAATTAAAGGGGTATAAGATGTCTATTCGGATAACTGGTCGAACATATTTTCGAAAAATATTTACAATATAGATTAAAGCGTGATATGATTATAAAAAGAAGAATATAAAGAAGGCATTAAATATAAATGACAATTTATTTGGTGCAATAAAGGCAGAATAACATGAATTGGAGAATTTTATGGAGTTTAATAATTCGGAGATAATTATTTACAAGACAGAAGATGGACAAACAAAAATAGATGTTCATATGGAAGATGAAACGGTTTGGTTATCTCAAATGGATATGGTGGAACTGTTTCAAACAACGAAGCAGAATATTAGCCTGCATATTAATAATGCCTTTGAAGAAGGTGAAATCGAACCTTTGGTAACTGTCAAGGAATACTTGACAGTTCAAAAAGAGGGAACAAGAGAAGTTAAGCGCAATATTAAATATTATAATCTCGATGTAATTATTTCTGTGGGATACCGGGTGAAGTCTGTTCGAGGAACACAGTTCCGTCGTTGGGCATTAGAGGTTCTAAGAGAATATCTTGTTAAAGGATTTACAATGAATGATGACCTGCTGAAAAAGGCGGGAGGAGGCAATTACTGGAAGGAACTTTTAGAACGAATCAGAGATATTCGTTCTAGTGAAAAAGTTTTTTATCGGCAAGTGCTCGATTTATATGCAACAAGTGTGGATTACGATCCAAGAACACCAGAGACACAAGATTTCTTTAAAATACTGCAAAATAAAATCCATTTTGCAGCGCATGGACATACAGCAGCAGAAGTAATTGAACAACGCGCTAATGCCGAGATGCCATTTATGGGGTTGACTGTTTTTGAAGGGCTATGTCCAACTAAAAAGGAAATCGAGATTGCTAAAAATTATTTAACAGAAGAAGAAATTGGAATGCTAAACCGTATGGTTTCAACATTCTTTGATTTGGCAGAGCTTCGGGCGATGCAGCATCAACCAATGTATATGCGTGATTGGATTGTTGAACTGGATGATTTCGCTAAGAGGTATGGACAAGGAGTATTGTCTGGTGCAGGAGAAGTTAGTCATCAAAAAGCGCTTGATAAGGCTAGAAATGAGTACGAAAAATATAAGCGAAAAGTAGTAGAAGAACTCTCACCAGTGGAAAAAGAATTTCTAATAAGTATAAAGGATACTCATAAAAAGCTAAAAGGAAAAGTCGCTGACAATAGCAAGGACAAACAAGGTAATAACGAGAGGGAAAACTAGAGATTTTAAGGGAATAGATAGGAAACATAGCATTACCCCTAAACAAACAGTATTTCTAATTAGTAGCTAATAAGACAGCTTAAAACGACTTAAAACCAGAAGAAACCAAGAGGGAAAACTTAACATATGTGATTGGGGAAAAGTGAGGAAATATAGGGATTAGTTAAGACTAGTGAGGACTGGATAATATGAGGAAAACGCCTCTCCTAAGGTTGGAGTGCAGGTTCGATTCCTGCAAGGGACGCTTGAAGATTATCCCCGAAAACCCTATGTATGTGGCTTTCGGGATTTTTGGTTCTTATAAACTTGTGCCTAACACTTTCTTTGTGGTCTAAGGACTTTACTGTTTCATCTCCTTTCTGCGGAGGCGGTTATTGGGGTGTTCGCCTTTCGCCGCTACGACAACTAAGAGATAAAAGTTGTTCACTTTTTCAAAAAAATAGTAAAAAAATAAAACGCCAGATATTCTCTAAGAGTTGTAGGCATTTTATTTCTGCGAATATATGTTTTTAGTTTGTAATGATAGGCGAAAATATTCAAAAGCAAAGATATGCGGAAAGGTATATCTAATTATTTAGTGAAACATTGAATATTGCTCTATGGATTACATAGATATACATTCAAAAGGCAAGAATATAACCCATAGAGCAGATAATTTGAAATACTTAATTGAAATTTTTTTTGATACTAGAGTGTTTGCACGTAGTATAGCAATTCCCACAATGAATACAATTTGTTGTTCGTATTTGAAACGAACTACCGATTTCAATACAATCTGCGGGACATCCTACCAAACAATCACCACATTGTGTACAACTATTATCTATTGTATAGCAAAGTATATAATTATTCCATTTCTTTGAAGTCAAAATAATATTTTATATTGTACATTCAAAAGGTGGATTTCCTGAGAAATCAGCAATGGCAGCTTTACCATCAGCTAAATAGAAAACTTCAAAAATAGGATTATCCGCTGTTTGATATTGTTGTTTGACAATAGGATTGTTTAGGCAACTTTCCTTTACAGAGCTGTTGTTTTCAAAAACAGCCTTGCCGTTTAGCCTAAGCCAAGCAAATTCGGGACTTGACACCGATATTTCTACATAAGGGTTTGCCTGCATATCAGCATAAACATCTTTTTGATTGTTTGTGCAAAACCATAATTTCCCCTCTTGTTCCACGCAAAACATGAAAGGGCGACACTTTGCTTTTTTGTCCTGTCCCACAGTTGCAAGAAACTGTACAGGATTTTGAGTTAAAAATTCTACGATTTTTTTCATTGAATTAACCTCCGTATTCATTTTGGTTATAAAGTTGTAATTAGTAAGTTACAAGTATATAATATATCTGTAGTGCTATAGCGTAAAGTAAGCACTTTCAAGTGCTATAGTACCCTTTGAGAAACTATTAGGAGGTGATTGTTATTTCTAAAATAAATATTTTACCTGATTGTCCTGTCGAAACAACTCTAATATTAATGGGCGACAGATGGAAGATTTTAATTGTACGTGACTTACTTATGGGAACAAAGCGTTTTGGTGAATTGAAAAAGTCTTTAACGGGAATATCACAAAAAGTATTAACATCACATCTGCGCGCCATGGAAGAAAGTGGGCTTGTCAATCGCAAAGTGTATGCCGAAGTACCACCAAAGGTTGAATATTCATTGACAGAAACAGGGAAAAGCTTAAACCTTATTCTTGACGCTATGTGGAAATGGGGTGAAGATTATAAGGCGAATTTGTAATAAGTATAGTAAAAGAGGGATATACGAAGCAATGAAGCGGATAATATCGTGTAAAGTATGTTTATAACACTGGCTTTTGAATTTATTCATTTTAGCCTTTGGTGAGAATATGTTCAATCCACTTTTTATCACTGGTAAAGCTGACATTTAGCCATATCTTGTAATCTAGTTCTGTAAAAATTTTAGCAAGGGAACTACGCAATAGGTCTTGTTCAACTAATGAATCAAGTCGTGTATCTTCTCTTATAACACAGTCAACTTCAACAATAACTTTGTTTCCGACTTTCCCCAATCGTAAAGCACTGTCTGAAATCTCATATTCGCCAATGATGTATTCGATTTTTTCAGTAATAGCATTGGTTATATCTTCTGATGGTGTTGTCTGCATTAGTTCCCTCATACAATCACGTATTCCAGTAACGGGAGATAGAGCAAAAAATGCCATGAGAATTATTGCTAATATAGGGTCAATAAATGGAGCTATTTTGCTGATTGGACTCATGCTTAAAGCCCAAGTTATGCCAAAACCAAGAACTATACTAATACCAACCATAAAGCTTAATTTCCAAGCAATTAAAGTAGCAATGACAATAGGACTTGGATTTTTTTTGGATACAGATTTAAAATAGTGGTATATAATTCCGTTATAAATTACAGAAAAAGCACCAAACATGATACTGGACGGCAAATGTATCTCATGGTTTCCGCCAGCAAATATCATCTGTACGTTGTCTATGATAATTAAAATACTAAGCACAAGCAAAAAGGCATTATTAGGAATTCCAACAAACGGTTCTAAAGTTTCTTTTCCGAATGGATATTTTTTAGTGTCTTTCTTGTCTATAAACTTGATGATGATGATATTAAGAACAGCTAAAGGAATAGCCCCTAAATCCGTTATACCTTCCGCTAAAATTGTTTGAGATGAAACCCCAAAAGCAACAATTAACGCAATTAGTGAATGTGTAGCTACAAACGAGATATTGAGCAATAGTGCTTTTTGAGTTGTTTTCTCTATATGTGTCTTTTCTTTTTTGGTGATTGAATTTTGCATTTTATTACCTCCGCCTTGAAATGCTCTCTACATAGGTATATAATAGCATTTAAGGTGTGTTTGTAAAGAAAGCACTTTATTGTGCCGTAGTTACCAAAAGGAAACCATTGGAGGTTTTATTATGAATAGAACAAAAAAAGAATTGCCCTCATGTCCAGTACAAGTCACCTTATCCCTGATAGACAACAAATGGAAAATGCTTATTTTAGGTGAGATATTGTTTGAGGGTACACAGCGTTTCAGTGAGTTGAAAAAAGCCTTGCCTGCCATTTCCCAAAAAGTATTGACGCACAACCTCCGTTCTATGGAAGCTGATGGGCTTGTAGTTCGTACAGTTTACGCAGAAGTTCCGCCACGGGTAGAATATTCTATAACTGATTTAGGAAATAGTTTGCGTCCAATCATAGACTCTATGATGAAATGGGGCGAGGACTACAAAGCAAGATTTACTTCAGAGGGATAATCTAACTAATGGTAGATACAGAATAGGCTAAAAGACATCATGTACCAATATTGATACAACGAGGAACACAGTTTCAGCATCTTATTACTTCGCTCTATACTTTTGGTATGTTCAATGATTTCACAGTCCTCCAAATCCATTCCAGCAATATATACAGACTCCAAGAACTCATCCCAACCCTTTTTTGTGGTGATAAAATGTCTTTTTGAAAACGTATCATAAAGGGTTTTCCTTTAAACATTCTCATGTCATAGGAGCTGATTATTGATGAATGGACTTTGATTAAAACCTCATTATTTTTAGGAGATAGATTATCCATTTCCGTCAATGATAAATCATCTAGTGAATTATATTTATTCACTATTATTGTCTTCATATCTTCTCTCATTTGACTTGTATTCAAATACGTCCCCAATCATTACACCAAAAACATCAGCAATGCGAAAGGCCATTTCAAGTGAAGGGGTGTACTTGCAGGCTTCTAAGGCAACTATGGTTTGCCGTGATACGCCAGCTTTCTCTGCCAACTCTAGCTGTGTCATTTCGTTTGCAAAAAAACGTAATTTCCGTATATTATTTGTGATAATAAAGTTTTTTGCCATAATCAAAAGCCCCTTTCATAAAAACAAATACTTATGATACCTTCTATAAATGAGGCTAAGGTAAAGCTACCTAATATAACATGTATAGCAAAAAGGAAAGGTAATTCCAAAATAAGAGAGATAAGAGCACAAATAAAGCCAATTCCTGCAATAATATAACCATAGCGAGATACTTTTAATTGAATGGACTTTTCCCGTTCATCTTCTAATACGGTAGAGGATATAATTCTTCCAACCTCTTTGTCATCGTTATTTTGTTCTTTTACGGCGATTGTTATAGCCATCGCTATATGAAAACATATTTGAACTAGAATCTGTAATGCAATTCCAATGCCTATAAAAATAATTATGGTTGTTGCCCACTCTTTTATATCATCAAGGGGCGGGGCGTTTTGCCCTGTTGCACGGAATATATAGATAATTGTTATTATTATACCTGCGATAATACTTATACCTGTTCTTTTGCTATTGAATGTCATCATTTTCCTCCCTTTTTTGCGTGTATGAAACAATATTCTAAAAGACGCTCACACACTACATAATGTCTAATATATTTTACATTATAGACGTGATTGAAAGAAATGTCAAGTACTAAATAGTAAAAATGCCACTAACGTTTTCCATTTGCAACTTTAACGAGGTTAATTATTTGCTAATGTATGCATTGTAGCAGAAATATTTCAGGAGCTTTGTAACAATGTCACATAGAATAATAACTTATTCCAAAATCCGGCCATCTGTAGAAATAGTAACGACTTGCCACGGTATTATTTTTCCACAATTTTGCAGGGATGTCTTTACGGCATTTTCAATTCCACCACAACAAGGAACTTCCATACGGACAACGGTTACGGATTTTATGCTATTTGTTTTTAAGATGGTTGTTAATTTCTCCGAATAGTCGCCCTCGTCCAGTTTAGGACAGCCAATAATAGTAATTCTGTTACGCATATATTCAGCATGAAAGTTTCCATAAGCAAACGAAGTACAATCTGCAGCAACAAGCAAATTGGCATTTTCAAAATATGGCGAATTTGTTGGCACGAGCTTGATTTGGACGGGCCATTGATTTAGGTGCGTTTCAACCGAAGCAATTTTTTTAGAGGGCGGTTCACAAATGCTTTCGCGCTTTATGGCTTTTGAATTTGTGCCGGGACAACCGCAAGCGAGGGGTTGTGGTTCTTTGTTTTTCATTTTAGCTTTTACAGCTACTTCGTCAAATTCAGCCGCTTCACGTTCCTCAAAGGTAATTGCTTCAGTGGGGCATACAGGTAAACAAGCCCCTAATCCATCGCAGTAATCATCACGCAATAACTCCGCTTTGCCATTGACTAGACCGATTGCGCCCTCATGACAAGCTGAAACACAAAGACCACAGCCGTTACATTTTTCTTTGTCAATTCTGATAATTTTTCTAACCATAAATAATCCTCCAATTCAATTAGTCCATGACTTTATCGGCGTTTCTACAATCATTATTGACTGTTTTAATAAAGCATATTACAATAAACGCAATGCGTATGTTGCATTTGCAACAAAAGGAGGGAAAGTGAAAAATATTTTTGAGGAAATAAAGGACAACCCGCTTTTTAAGGGGATTGCTTTTGAGGATTTTGAAAAATTACTTAAGTGTTTATCAGCAAAGACTGGTTGCTATAAAAAAGGTGAGATAATATTACTATCGGGGAATAGCATTGATTTTGTAGGTATAATTTTGTCAGGTCACATAAAAATTATTAAAGAAGATAAAGATGGGAACATTGCCGTGCTGACTGAATTATCGCCATCGGAGTTATTTGGTGAAGTATTTGCTTGTGCAGGGATTGAGCATAGTCCAGTTACTGTACAGGCATCTGAAAATTGTAAGATTTTATTTATAGATTATAAAAGAATTGTAATGACCTGTTCTTCTGCTTGTCCATTTCATGCAAAGCTGATTGGCAATATGCTTAAACTCCTTGCCAGGAAAAGTTTGTTACTTAATCAAAAGAACGAAATATTATCAAAGAGAACAACAAGAGAAAAATTACTGCTGTTCTTTGACAATCAAAGAGGAATGACGAAAAAGTTTACGATACCTTATGACAGGGAAGAACTAGCGAATTATCTTTGCATTGATCGCAGTTCTATGTCTAGAGAGCTCGGTAAAATGCGCGATGAAGGACTTATTAGTTTTGTCAAAAATAAATTTGAGGTACATTATCGATGAGGTACTTCTAAATGCTATTTAGGAATGGTTGCCTAATATCATATCAGTGGGATATAATGTGAATATTGTGAAGTCTAAATATCGGAGGTTCCTATGGGAAAAAGAGAAGAATTTGAAGCAAAACAAAGTATATTAAAAGACATGGACGAAAAGGATCAGCTACGCAGAAGAAAACAACTGACAAGAGCTGGATTTTCAGAATTTGAAATCATGCGGGTTAGTGAGCCGCCAGAAATACTAAAGCCATTAATAGATGAAATGTTGCCCCAGATACCTTTTATCATACCACTTAGAATTCTATCATCCTCGTGGGGTGAGACTTTTTTGCGGGATGTTCGCCAAAAAGGTGACACATATGAAAGACCCAATATTTATGGATTTGCTGTTGGTGCATCCATCTACCCTTTGGATAAAACAAGTACTATTTTTTCTGAATTCTCACCCGAACTAATTATCTTGCCGGATGGCAGAATAAGCTTTACTAGGTCCAGAGTGTATTATAGAGGTGGATTGAATCGAGATATAAGCGAGTTTAGCATTAATGTACAAGAACAAAGAGACTTCATTTTGGAACGAATGGAAATGGAATTCGAGCGTAATCCGGCGTTACAGAAAAGGCATAATATAAAAGGGATAATCCGGAGGATATTCTCGAAATAAGCGATTAGGGAAATTAAACAATCACAAGTGTTTTATTCTACTAAGTTAGTTGATAATCTTTCAATTGTTGATAGACGGCTTACAGGGGTACAAGGATTATTGGCGATAACAACATCTAAGAAAGTGGTGGGAGCAACCAGCTATGAAATCCTTAATAATTTAAGTACGCTATAAACAGTTGTGATTTTGACCAGTAAATGATAAAATATTTTCATAAACAATGATATCAGAAAAATAGGGAAATAAATAGACTCTGGAGGGTTATATATGGCGGTAAAGAAAAGTGAATTGTATAGTAGCCTCTGGGCAAGTTGCGATAAATTACGCGGAGGTATGGATGCATCACAATACAAAGACTATATTCTTACACTTTTGTTCGTAAAATATGTCTCAGATAGGTATAAAGGAGAGGTATGGGCGGATATTATCGTGCCGGATGGAGGCTCGTTTGAAGATATTGTCGCACTCAAAGGAATAGATAATATAGGCGAAGGCATGGATATCGCTATTAGCAAACTCGCCGAGGCCAATGGATTACAAAACGTCATCGACAACGCAAAGTTTAACGATGAGACAAAACTGGGAAAAGGTAAGGAACAGGTGGACAAGCTCACTGGACTAGTGGCAATCTTTCAACGACCAGAGCTAAACTTCTCACGAAATCGTGCCGAGGGCGATGACATCATCGGTGATGCTTATGAATATCTCATGAGGAATTTTGCAACAGAAAGTGGAAAGAGTAAGGGTCAGTTCTATACGCCTGCTGAAGTTTCACGCATTGTTGCGAGCGTCATCGGGATTGACAGAGCAAAGAGTCCAGACACCACTATATATGACCCAGCTTGTGGCTCTGGGTCTTTGTTGATACGGGCAGCAGATGCAGCGCCGATTGAAGTAACAATTTATGGCCAGGAAAAGGATATAGCTACTGCAGGTATGGCTAAGATGAATCTTGTCCTGCATAATAAGGCGGCCGCAGACATTGAGGGTAATGCCAATACTTTTTCCGATCCACAATATTTCAAAGATGAAAACCCTACAGAATTGAAGCAATTCGATTATGTTGTCGCTAATCCGCCATTCTCAATGAAGAACTGGATGGATGGGATCGCAGGGAAGGAATTTGGTCGCTTTGATGGTTACGGAGCATCACCGCCAGAAAAAAACGGCGATTATGCTTGGTTAATGCACATCATCAAATCGATCAAGCCGCATGGCAAGGGCGCTTGTATTTTACCGCATGGAGTTTTGTTTCGAGGAAACGCTGAGGCAACTATCCGCACCGCACTTATCAAGAGGGGCTACATTAAAGCTATAGTGGGTTTGCCTAGTAATCTTTTTTATGGGACAGGAATACCAGCTTGTATTATCGTGCTAGATAAAGAAGGAGCTGGAAGCCGTGACGGAATTTTCATGATTGACGGTAGCCGTGGCTTTGTAAAGGATGGAAACAAAAATCGTCTGAGGGAGCGTGATATATATAAGATTGTTAGTGCTTATAGAGAATGGCGAGACGAAGATAAGTTCTCTCGCTTCGTGACACTTGCAGAGATTGAGTGTAATGAATATAACCTTAACATCCCACGTTATATAGACAGTAGCGAACCAGATGACTTGCAGAATATTGACGGGCATTTGAATGGCGGTATACCCGCCGCAGATGTAGATAGCTTGTCGGAATATTGGTCACTGTTTCCAAATCTTAAGGGGGTTTTGTTTCAGCCGTTTCGAGAGAACTTCTATTCTTCGGCTTTGCCAAAAGAAGAGATTTCTAATACCATATATACTAATAAAGAATTTTCCGCCTACGCGGATAATATTGCTGATGCTGTAAAAGCATGGAAATCATCAATTTGGGATAGGCTTGTTAAAATAGGGAGTGATTCCGACATCAAGGGTTTAATTATTAAACTCGCCGATGAGATATTGCGACAGTTTGAACCTGTAACTTTGCTTGACAAGTACGATGTTTATCAGGTGCTACTTGTGTATTGGAATGAAGTGATGGCAGATGACGCTTATATTATTAAGTTAGAAGGATACGGTGCATCACGAGATACTGTAAACATTATGGGTGAATACACTTCTGGTAAGAAAAAGGGTCAAGAGAAGGTTATCGGGTGGGATGGCAAGCTGATACCACGTAAGGTGATTCGTGACAACTATTTCAGAGTCGAACAACGTGCAATATTAGAAACAGAAAATGTCATTGCCATGAAAGAGGATGAACTGGTTGAGCTTATTGAAAGTGTCGAGGATAATGCGATAACCAATGAAGTTCTTAATGATAAAGGTAAATTGGTAAAAAGCAAACTAAAAACTGAAATGAAAAAGCTAAAAGGTAAAGAAGACAGTGATGACTATAAGGAGCTTTTACTTCTCGCCGACTCGCAAGAGAAAATCGATGAGTTTGTAAAACATCTCAAACAAATGCGCAGAGAGCTTGAAGAAAAAGAGCGGGATAAATATCCTTCGCTCACAAACGAAGAAATCATAGAGTTGCTTGTAAGGCAGAAATGGTATGGTACAATCGTATCTGGGATTGAACAGCTGCACCGTGCTGTATCACAAGGAATTGCGGACTATGTGGTGAAGATTGCGGAACGCTATGAACAGACTTTACCTGAACTTGAATTGGAAATGGCCGACCTAGAACAAAAGGTGAAAGCTCATCTAGGAAGGATGGGATTTTCATGGTAAGTGGGTGGGATTCAAAGTCATTCGGAGAACTATTCGATTTTTCAGGGGGATTGTCTGCCTCAAGATTGCAGCTGTCTGATGTAGGATTCCCGTATCTGCACTATGGTGATATTCATAGTGCAAATCGTCCGTTCATTGATGTATGTTCAGATAATAATATTCCGCGTTTGAATGTTTCGTTGAACGAAGTTTCAAAGGAAGCTCTGTTGCAGGATGGGGATGTTGTCTTTGTTGATGCTTCCGAGGATGATAAAGGTGCAAGTAGTTATGTTGTTGTAAGGAATATTGCAGACCAGCCCTTTATTTCTGGACTACATACGATAGTTGCAAAAGCGAAAACTAATGAGCTAGATAAGGGCTTCCGAGAATACTGCTTTCAATCGGAGGACATCAAAAGACAGTTTCGTTTTTTTGCTGTTGGAACAAAAGTTGTCGGGGTCAGCAAATCGACTGTTAAAAAAATGGTCTTGTCTTACCCGACTGAAAAGACAGAACAAAGATTTATTGCGGCCGCCCTATCAGATGTGGATAACTATATTGCCATGTTTGAAAAACTCATTGCAAAGAAGAGTTACATTAAGGAAGGTGCAATGCAAGAACTTCTAACGGGCAATCGTCGATTGCTGGGATTTGATGGAAAGTGGACGAGAAAAAGGATAGGCAAGATTGGCTACTCATATTCAGGGCTGACGGGAAAGCAAAAAAAACATTTCGGTCATGGAAATGCAAAATACATTTCTTTCTTAAATGTTTTACTAAACACAATTGTTGATGTTTACAAGCTAGAATTTGTTGAAGTATGTGAAGATGAAAGACAAAATAGTGTTAATATTGGAGATTTGTTTTTCAACACTTCATCAGAGACTCCAGAAGAAGTAGGGATGTGCGCTGTGTTAACTCAGCAAATTGAAGATGTATACTTAAATAGTTTTTGTTTCGGATTTAGAGTGCTTGATGACGATATAGATGGTTTATTTCTCGCATATTACTTTAATAGTATTGTGGGAAGAAAAGTCATGACAACACTTGCGCAGGGTGCAACAAGATACAATTTATCAAAGAAGCATTTTAACGACACAATCTTGACTCTTCCCCCAAAGGATGAACAGGTTTCCATCGCTAATATTCTTTCGGAGATTGACTCAGAGATTGACTCCTTAAGGGTAGAACTAAAAAAAATGCGAGACATCAAACAAGGCATGATGAATGAATTACTTGCTGGTCGGATAAGGCTTGTGTAATCAAAATATATTTCTAAAGCATAGTTAATATAACAATCTCAGGCAAAGCCGAAATAATCGCATGGGAAGCTTTAAAGCTTAAAGTGCTATGTAAGGGAGGTTAAACCATGTCTAAGGCTAGAGTTGGCCAGACAGAACGGACAACACAAAATCACGTCAGGGAATTGTTCAGCAACAAGGATGAGTGTGGGTATTTGGGATACTCATTCCTAGGCGACTGGACAGACCGTAAAAATAGTAATATCGAAAAGGAATTGCTTACTGCAAATTTGAAAAAACGCGGGTACAGTAAGGCTCTTATTAGTCGAGCTTATGAGAAATTGTGTCGGACGACTGTTTGTAACAATGGACGTGAACTATATGCCGTGAACAAGGCCGTTTATAATCTGCTTCGTTATGGGGCTAAGGTAAAGGATGATAACGGTGACATTCACACAGTCTACTTCATTGATTGGGAGCAAGTTGGCAACAATGATTTTGCCATTGCCGAAGAAGTTACAGTAATGGGTGGTGTCATGGACAAACGGCCCGATTTGGTTATTTATGTTAACGGAATCGCCCTTGCTATCATTGAACTCAAACGGAGCTGCGTTTCTGTCTCTAGTGGCATCCGACAAAATATCACGAACCAACGTGATGATTTCATTGCGCCGTTCTTCGCTACTGTTCAATTGACTTTTGCTGGAAATACAAGCGAAGGTGTTCGTTATGGAACTATTCTCACGCAAGAGAAATACTATTTGGAATGGAAAAATCACGTTCCCACTTCACAGGATGAATATATTGACGAATTGGCTACAGATGTTCGGCGTGTTTGTGAAGGCTTGCCAGATAAATTAGATTGGCAGTTATACAGTATGTTCCGTAAAGAGCGGTATATAGAAATCATGCGAGATTTCATTGTGTTCGATAAGGGCAGAAAGAAGGTTTGTCGCCACAATCAATATTTCGGCATACGTCAAGCTGAGCTTCGTGTGATAGATGGAAAAGGTGGTATCATCTGGCATACACAGGGAAGTGGAAAAACGCTTACGATGGTTTGGTTGACCAAGTGGATTCTTTCGCACAATCCTAATGCGCGAGTACTTATTATCACTGACCGACAAGAATTAGATGGAAAAATTGAGAACGATTTCGGCAATGTAGATGAACATATTGTCCGTACCAAGAGTGGTAAAAACTTGATAGATATTTTGAATAAATATGATGATAGGCTTATCTGTTCGCTGATACATAAGTTCGGACGGAGCAGTGCAGAAGTATCAGAGCTTGACTACGATAGATTTATTGAAGATGCAAAGAGGTCTCTGCCAGAGAACTTCAAGGTTAAAGGTGATTTCTATGTATTTGTTGACGAGTGCCACAGGACGCAATCTGGCAAGCTGCATGGAGCGATGAAGGCTATTCTGCCTGAAGCCATCTTGATTGGTTTTACGGGAACTCCGCTACTTGCTAAAGACAGGAAAACTAGTATTGAGGTCTTTGGTGGCTATATCCACACATACAAATACGATGAAGGAGTGGCAGACGGTGTCATTCTTGATTTATGCTATGAAGCACGAGACATTCCACAAGATATTACTTCGCAGGATAAAATAGATGCTTGGTTTGAGGCGAAGACTCGACCTTTGACCGATAAAGCAAAAGCTCGCCTAAAAGAAAAATGGGGTAACTTGCAAACAGTATTCAGCTCGACCGGAAGGCTTGACAAAATTGCAAGTGACATCATTTTTGACATGGAGACCAAGCCTCGCCTTTCAGACTACACAGGCAATGCAATTTTGGTTGCAGGAAATATTTATTCAGCTTGCCGTTTCTATGACATATTTAGAGGCAAAGGATTCAAAAGTTGCGCCATCATTACAAGTTATGACGCTGCTCCAGGGAATCTGCGGACATCTGATGTTGGTGGGGATGAAGACACTGAGGACATAAGCAAGTATGAAACCTATGTGCGTATGCTTGATTTTTGGGGATACGATACAAATCGTATTGATTCTTTCGAGCGAGAAACTATTGCGATGTTCATTAACAATCCAGCACAGATAAGGTTGCTTATAGTTGTGGACAAGCTGTTGACAGGTTTTGATGCGCCACCTTGCACCTATCTATATATCGACAAGCAGATGCAAAACCACGGTCTATTTCAAGCAATTTGTCGTGTGAATCGTCTTGATGGTGAGGGCAAAGATTTTGGATATATAATCGATTATAAGCAGCTTTTTGGTGATTTAGAGGCAGCGTTACACACCTATACTGCAGGAGCTTTCGAAGGTTATGATCCAGAAGATGTTGACGGTCTCTTAAAAGACCGATTAGTAGAAGCAAAGAAACACCTAAATATTACGTTCGAAGAACTGGACAGCCTATGCGATGGTGTCTTACCGTCGCATGATGAGGTTGATTATATCCGTTACTTCTGCGGAGAGAGTGGTGCTGGTGTAGAGGATGAAACCTTCGCACAGTTGCGTGAGCATCTTTATAGGCTTGTCAATCGTTTAGTACGTGCATATTCAGACATCAAATTTGATATGGACGCTGCTGGATATATGGCAAGTGAGCAAGCGTACATTGCAATGAGAGCCGAGTTTTACATCAAACTGAAAGCAACTATCGGACAGGCAAGCGGTGATGTGATTGACTTTAAAATGTTTGAACCAGGAATGCGCCATTTAATTGACACATACATTGTAGCAGGAGATGCAAGGAATCTAGGTATTGTTGACGACTTCACTTTGCTGGACTTCATCATGGCTCAGCAAGAGAAGCTGGAGTCAGAAGGGCGCGATAAGGAAGCGGCCTCCGAGGCCATCGAAAATAATATTCGTCGCAAAATCGTTGTAAAAATGCCAATGAATCCCAAGTATTATGCCCGGATGTCAGAGATATTGGAGAAGATAATCCTTGATCGCAAGAGCGATACTATCGCTTATAAGAATTTACTTGAACTATATGCCAATCTGGCAAGGAATGCTGCCAATCCAGAGGATAGTACCCATTATCCAGAGAGTATTCGCGGAAGTGGTGCGCTTCGTATGTTCTTTGATAACTGTGGTGAAGATGAGGAATTGGCTATCAAACTGGACAAGGCTGTCCGCGAAAATAGGTTGGATGGTTTCAGAAGCAATCAAGTGAAGCAGAACCGGATTAAAAGAGCTTTATTACGCATTATTAGCGATGTAAACGAGGTAGAGGAACTATTCAAGCTAATAATGGTGCAGGAGGAATATTGATGATTGTTGCCGAAGTTGATGTGCGGATTGAACGCAAGGACATCAAGAATATGCATTTGTACGTTAAGCCTCCGAACGGTACAGTATCGGTGTCGACTCCACTAGGAATGAGTGATGATTCAATAGAGCGATTTGTGCGCACAAAAATCGGTTGGATAAAAGCCCAACAAAAAAAATATGCGGAACAGTTTCGCCAAACTGAGCGGCAATATGTATCTGGTGAGACACTATACTTGTGGGGGAAACAGTATTTTCTTCAGGTGAAATACGCAAGCAGAAATTCGCTTAAGCTCTCTGGTAATATGGCCGTTTTGGCGGTAAGGAAAGAAAGCGTTGCAAAGCAACGTGAGAACTATGTCAGAGAATGGTATCGTGAACAGCTCAAAAGTGAGATTGAGCGAAGGCTTCCAAAATGGGAAGTTACTACTGGCTTAAAGTGTGATTCATGGCAGACAAAGTACATGACAAGCAAATGGGGGTCTTACAATATTGCTAATCGAAAAATTTGGTTAAATCTCCAATTGGCGAAAAAGCCAAGAGAATGTTTGGAATATGTAATTTTACATGAACTTATTCATTTATCCGTGAAAAATCATAATATAGATTTTGCTAATTTGATGGACGAATATATGCCTTTATGGAGGGAGATTAAAAAGAAATTAAACGACCAAATTCTTGATTGCTGGGCAGGCGAAAACCAATGATTTGAGGATACAGGGCGCGAAGGTGTTGCTGATGTTTTTAAATGTGCATATGCGTTAAAATATATGGCGAGTTGTCCTCAAACATTGACGTAAGTTTGAGAAAGCCCTAAGTGAGCATTTTTTGAATAGGCAGGCCAAAAATATTCAAGGCATTCTCCATTTTTTCTGGAAAATGCCTTTTTAATATTGTTGCTTACTACTATTTAATATTGAAGTTTTTTATCATCTTTGGTGTGGCCCAAGAACTATATACTTTTTTATTGTTGACTATTCGATAAGAACGGACTCTAACATAAAGATTGTAAGATTTTCCCTTCCTCAATTTTAAGGCTGTTCTTATCTTTTTATTGGTTGCTGTATATGATTTTTTCGTGCACTTATTAGTTAGTGTTTTATATCCTGACTTTTTCTTCTTTGAAACTTGTATCTGATAGTTTTTCTCAGTGCCTTTGTAAGAAACTTTTAGCTTGCTTCCAGGATTTTTTAATTTCAAGGATTTTGGCTTAGCTATTGTCTTAACCGTTATTACTTTACTATCTTTATTCTCTTTGCCGTTTTTCGCGCGAACCTTATAGTAATATGTCTTGCCCTCAGCTATAGAAGTATCTTTAAATGAAGTCGCATTTTGGCCTAGCGTTTTGATAACCTTAAATCCCGAAGCTTTCTTGTTACTTCTAAGGATTTCATGGCTAGTTGCGCCCACCGCTTTCTTCCACGAAAGTGTTGCGGCCTTCTTAGATGGTGTTATCGCCGATAATCCTTGTACCGCTGAAAATGGTCTATCAACAGTTGGTATGGCCGTAGGTGTCGGTGTTGGCTTATTCGTAGGCGTAGGTGTTGACTTATTCGTAGGTGTTGGTACTGGCTTATTCGTTGGTGTCGGCACTGGTATGTTTGTCGGTACTGGACTTGGCATTGCTGTTGGTACTGGACTTGGCGTTGCTGTTGGTACTGGACTTGGCGTTGCTGTCGGTACTGGACTTGGCGTTGCTGTCGGTACTGGACTTGGCGTTGCTGTCGGTACTGGACTTGGCGTTACTGTCGGTATTGGTGTCGCTAGCACATTCACAACAGAAACATTATTAAATTCCACCATTGCACTGGCAGTATCGCTTGCGGCAGAAGATGTCTGTTCTGTAAAGAGTTTTAAGGTGTAATTGCCAGCAGGGACACCCGTTACATCAATTGATAAGTTCGTACCCTCCGCAGCTCCCCTTGCCCTTTGCAATGTATTATAATAGATATTCCCATTGCCATCATCAAAAATAGCCGATAAGTAACTATTCGAATTAGGTACATTGGAATAAGAGTAAGAATCTAATAGTAGTTGACCACCACGAGGAACTTCTCGTTGAACCATAGTCGCTGAAAAGTTTTGATTGTCATCCAATACCGTCAATCTTATCGTGCTGTGCAGCCGGCTTGACAACGATGCAAATGTACTTCCCGTTGGTCTGGTTTTGCCACCTGTACTAGTTCCATTTTGGTTAGACGCAAATAGCACCCTCGACATCTTTAACTTCACAGCAGGCCGAACATAGGTATCATTGCCACTAGCACTTTGATAGCCGATTGCACCTTGCCCATTTATAAATCCCACATAGCCGGTACTGTTACCTGCTGTGCGGAGCCACCATATTCTTTCACTCGTTCTTCTATCAACGCTATCCTTGGGGAAGTATTTTGTATTATTTGCCTCTGTCACTGACAAAAGAAAAACTCCATCCCCATTTTCATCAGGTGTTGTTACTCCAACTCCACCATAACCATTATTAGCTATTACATTTTGTAGTGAAACAGCATTGCGTTCGCTAGCACGAAGAGATCCTGTGACATTCAATCTAAGATAGCTTCGTATATTTGATTTTTCATAGCTACTTGGGCCGCTCAAAGTATCATTTGCATGAAACTGCCGCCTGTCAGTTTCTACCTCATCGCGCAAGAGAAATAACTCGTTATCTCCGGCATCAAGTATTCGCCACAGCGTATTTCCAAATTGTACTTTTTGATAATTGGTCGACATTGGTGTACCATCGGGATTATAAAATTGCTTAGCGCTTGTTGCTGATGCTTGCACGCTAACAGGTGGTGTAATAGGGACAATCCCTATCGCCAATAGTACTGTTAATAAGATTGATAAACCTCTTTTTAGTAATTTTTTCATGTTCATTTGGTCTTTATATGATGTAGTTAGCACCATACACTCCTTCCTCTCAAATTTGTTAATAATTATTGTAATATAATATCATTTTTTAGTACCAAAAAGGCGAAGGTTACCAAATTGTAACCTTCGCCTAAGCGCAGATACTATATGAAATAAACGCGTTTACAAATCACCTATTCCTCTTTTCTACAAAAGACATATCCTTGTCCGCGTAGAGACTGGATGACATATCCTGCAGGTTCGATTTTCTGTCGCAAACGGGAAATTGTGACCTTCAGAGAATTTTTGCCATCAACCAAGGGGAGTTTCCAGGTTTTTTCGTATACGTTTTCGGCCGAAATAAGTTTTTCTTCATTTTGCACAAATAATAACAGTAGTGAGAATTCTTTCGGTGACAACACCAAGTCTTTCCCATTGATAAGGGCTTGTGTCGCCAGAACATCTAGAGTTAATATCCCTTTTTTAATTGTCTGTATTGGGGCTTTTTCCATCAGGCGACGGCGCATAGCCGCCTCAACGCGAACAAGCAATTCTTCAGGGTGAAAAGGCTTAGTGATATAATCATCTCCGCCATAGTTTAGACCCCGTGTCATATGTTCGTGCTGGGTTTTTGCCGTGAGAAAAAGAATATGTGCTGTCGTTTCATTGCGAATTTCCTTGCAAAAATCCATGCCATCGCCGTCTGGTAGTTCCACATCGAGAAGGATAATATCGGGCTGCGATTTATTAATAGCCATCCTTGCTTGCCCAAGCGTTACCGCTGTTGCCACATCATAACCACGCATGGTTAATGCACGCGCATTTGACACGTTCAATTTCTCGTTATCTTCTACCAATAAGATTAATCCTTTACTATCCATTATCGTCCTCATTATATACTGGAAGAGCAACTGTAACTTTTGTTCTTTTCCTAATATGCTTTCTATTTCCAAAAACAATCATTGGCAAATCAAGGTATTTGTTCAACCTATATGCATGCATGGAACTGATTCTAATAAGTTACATTATATCATTTGTAACGATAATTACAACTTTCTCTTATCTTCATAATAGAAGAATGTTGTGATTTTTCATATTTAAAAATGAAAACTTATTGTTTTTTAAAGTTTTTGTATTTGAAAATGAAAACTTATTGTTTTTTGAGGCTTTTTATAGTACACTATATGCGAGGTGATTGATATGGTAAAAAGAAAACAATATTTGAAAAAATTAAGAAAACTAAAAGATCAACAAGTTATAAAGGTTATAACAGGAGTTCGTCGCTGTGGAAAATCCACACTTTTCCTACAATTCCAAGAATATCTGAGAGAATGTGATGTCACTGACGAACAGATTATCCACGTTAATTTTGAAGATATGGCCTTTGAATATTTGCTTGATTACAAAGCCTTATATGCCTACATAGAAAAAAAACTTATTTCAGAAAAAATGACTTATGTTTTCTTAGATGAAATTCAAGCCGTGCCAGAGTTCCAGAAAGCTGTTAATTCTCTTTTTCTCAAAAAAAATATTGATATATACATTACTGGCTCCAATGCATATATGTTATCTGGTGAACTTGCCACCCTGCTCTCAGGGCGATATATTGAAATTGGAATGTTACCTCTATCTTTTCAGGAATATTACGAATTAGTTAGTGGCGATTTACGCGATGCCTGGAATTTATATTTCCGCAATGGTGGATTTCCTTATATTGCGCCTATCACAGATGCTGATATTCGCAGAGATTACTTAGAGGGACTCTATAATACCGTTCTTCTAAAAGATATTGTTGCACGAAAAAACTTTCAGGATATTCCTCTGCTGAAAAGTGTAACCACTTTTCTATTTGATAATATCGGAAATATTGTATCTTCTAAGAAGATTTCTGATAGCCTAACTTCATTTGGGCGAAAGACTACTTCTGTAACTGTGGAAAAGTATATTAACGCACTACTGGAATCATTCATTTTATACAAAGTTAGTCGATATGATATAAAGGGTAAGCAACACCTCAAGTCGCTAGAAAAATATTATCTTGTAGATGTTTCCCTTCGTCGGCTACTACTGGGTGATAAAAATACCGATATCGGACATATCCTTGAAAATATTGTGTATTTAGAGTTGATTCGTAGGGGGTATTACGTTTCGATTGGAAAAGTTGGAGATTTGGAAATTGATTTTATTGCTGAACGCGATGGTAATAAAATTTATTATCAAGTAGCAGCAACCATTTTAGATGAGAATACTTTTGCTAGGGAAATCGCTCCATTACAAAAAGTAAAGGATTCTTATCCTAAGTTTATCATTTCTATGGATGAGATTTCTGCTGATGTAGATGGCATCAAGCAAGTTAATATTATTGATTTTTTACTTGGTTCGTAACAGTTATTATTGTACAATATCTTACATTGTATAATTTATATCACCTTTTAGCTATGCTTATGCGCTTCAGAAAATCTCCTTAAAAAATCAATGTCATTAAATGAACTATTATCTTCTACTAATAAGATTAATCCCTTACTATCCATTATCGTCCTCATTATATACTGGAAGAGTAACTGTAACTTTTGTTCCCTCTCCTAATATGCTTTCTATTTGAATTGTACCATCGTGGGTAGTAATGATTTCCTTGCAAATAGCAAGACCGATGCCACTTCCACTACCGTCACCTGTTACACCGCGCTTGAAAATATTTGGNAATAGTTGGGGGNTGATACCAGCACCTGTGTCTTCGATACATGTTGTTACCAAGTCAAAACTTGATACCACCGTTATGGTAATGCTTCCAGCATTTGTATGATTTCTTGCATTTTGCAAAAGGTTAAATAATACTTGGGTCAATTCTGCCGAATTTCCAAATACCAGTGGTATTGGTTGCTCTATTTCAAGCTTAAGGGTTATATGACTACGCTCTAATATCGGCATGTAAAGATTTGCCGTCTGCTTAACCAAGTCACCAAACTCAATCGGCATTTGTTCCATTACTTGTTCATTCGATACGGTCATATTCTTCATACTGTCAATCAAGTTTGCTACTCGCTTTGCTTCAAAAGCAATCGTGTCAAGGTCAGCGGTTGTCTGAATATCCATTCCTTTATCTTTTAGCTCCATAGCCACAAGGCCAGCATAACTAGATAGTATTGCAAGTGGTGTTCTAGCCTCATGTGAAATGGTAGACATTAGCTTTTCTTTTAACATATTCATGCGGTCAAGGTTGGCATTTTCATTAGCAAGTTGTCGTTCATTCTCTTGTGCATTAAGCATTGCCTTTTCGGTTTCAGCATGCCTAACAGATAGTGCCAATGAATAGCAAAAAACAAAAAACACCATGCCAATCGGGGCCATAAAAAAGTGTCCATTAATCGGTGGAATAATTACGATATTTTGATGATAAAGAATGTCATTTATCGCCAATCCACCCAGTATTAATATCCCAACAAAAGAAAGATAGTTTTGTAATTTACCCTCTCGCAATGACATAGCTAGACGTACAAAGACATAGCCAACCATCAGTACTAAAATTGTCTGAAATCCGACAATCAATCTAGTGAAAATGCGAATATCTAGTATCAGTGTCAATAGATACAGCCCCGATAATGCGTAATAACTACGAGTGATGTATCGGCTCATGAGCTTAGGGTGTAGACATTCTAAAAAATGCACAAAGAGGGCACATGTAAAAAAGAGAACGGCATATTCCAGCCGAATACCTACTGCGAAAGGATAGTTTGGCACAAACATCAAAAACAATTTTTTATTCATCACTGCCAGTAAGAGGCAGCACGTGGCAAATATTAACTCGATTTTACGATTTCTATTTAGGAAAAATAAACCGATATGGTGCAAAAATGCGGCAATCAGGCAACCTACAATTAAAAAGCTCACTGAAAGTGCGATATTATTTCGTTTAACGATATTCTCTGTCGTACCTATTATGAAGCTTGGCGCTCCACTTCCCTCTTTGTGGACAAAATTTGCTGTCTGTACCAAAATGGTAGTGGTTTCGCTTTCGGGAGAAAAGTAGTATGTGCGCTCCAATATACGATGTTCGGTGCTCTCTCTGGTGGTTCCAGGCACGCCGATGCTGTCAATTTCGTTATCATCAATGAAGATGCGCATGGCATACTCGGCAGTCACCATAGATATACTATAATAGACATCCGCGGGAAGAGTCAGTTGTATTATGTGCGTTGCATATGAGATGTTCATAGACGCTATTGGTTCTAAGGAACGAAATGACTCTGTGACATTGCCTGTCAACAAATCCTCAGGGGTATAAAGTTGATAGGGTAGGCTTTGCCACGCCATATTGGAGACCCGGTAAACCGTATCTTCGAAATTGTAATCTGAAAAATCGTATGTACCAGTTGTTGCTGGTAATTCAACCAGCTTTGGCTGTGGGGCAAATAAAAATCCTATCCATAGGCTTAAAACCAAGATGAAAAAAATGCTGCTATAGATGATGTTGTTTTTCAAATCTTTGCCATGTTTTTTTGCTGTCATTTTATTTCACCGCCCATTCCTCAATTAATTCGTCATTTCCTATTATATAAAAAATAGCCATCACGAATGATGACCTTTAAAATACAATGTTCCGCATTTTCCCTTGAAGCAATTCTAACATTCAACGGTTGTACTGTCAATCAACGAAATCTCCAAATAGTAAATCAAAGTGTAGTCGTGTAGTATGTAGTGTTAATTGTATAAATGTAAATAATCGGATATGATGAAGGTATGATGTTTAGCTAAAGTGGCATGTGCATATATTTGTGTTGTGGTAATAGAACGCGAATTAATGGCTTTTGTAGAGACTATTGCTTTTGCATCTGCCGATAAAATTTTTTTGGTAGTGGCAGATTTTAATCCGAAAGCACGGCATTTTTATGAAAGATTGGGGTATCAGCAGACAGGTGAACTACCTAGTCTTTATAGGAATGGAGTCACCGAGTATTTAATGATTAAAAGAAAAGATGAAAAAAGTTTGTCTCTGCTTGATATCTAAAATACGTTTCTCCATTTTT
>JGI994J12354_10000191_pt1 | contig 59050 bp, 46 predicted proteins | sample IntmicLarv3ML3BL_FD_12354 | JGI IMG/M metagenome (IMG submission 12354) | reverse complement strand
TATCAAATATACCGCAAACTGCCCATCTTTGGTCTTAGGCTTTTCTATTGATTCAAAAGATATTGCTTCATCGATTGCATGGCTTCTATTTGTAAATCCCCAATCCTACATACGTAAATGAAATCCTCTTCACCACAGCAAATTATCTGATTTACATTTTGCTGTATACCCCACTTGTTTATCTGTTGCATATTTGACGCTACATATCAACAAGGATTCCACAAATCAGCAAAGATAAATAAAAGCGCTTTTCATTTATTTTCTCCTATGGAGTCCCTTGCGGAACATGCGAAATAAAAAACATAGCACTATCTAATTTGCATAACATAATTATGGTGAACTTGAATTAATAACTGACATTTGCAACACCCAAGTACGGCTGCGGATTTACATACTTTCCATTGACCAATACAGAAAAATGAAGATGATTTCCTGTAGAAATACCAGTGCTACCACAGCGGGCAATAACATCTCCCCTTGATACGGTTTGTCCTTTTGAGACAACCAGAGAGGAATTATGCGCATATAGCGTCACGATTCCGCCGCCATGATCAATCATAACGGTATAACCATAGCCATTCATCCAGCCGGAAAAAGAAACAACTCCGGATTCTGCAGCCACGATGTTCGAGCCATAAGGCGCAGGTATATCATATCCGCTATGTGACTCCCATCGTCCGGTCACAGGGTTTGTTCTTTGTACAAAACCACTACTTAAGCTCGATGAAGAAGCTGTTTTACTGGGAACCGGCCATTGCATGGAACCTGTACCTGTATAGTAGACTGTGCTGACTGTTCCGGTTTGTTTCGCGATTTCTGCTAATATCTGTTGGTCAGCGCGGTTGTTTGCGGCGATTAGTTCTGCATATTTCTTTTCATCGGATGTGTAGGAACGAATTAGGGCTTCTTTTTCATTGATGGCACTCTGCATACTGTCAAATTTTTCTTGTTGATATGAGACTGCAAGTGCTTGCGCATCGTAAGCTACCTCTATTTCACTCATTTTCTCTCGAATTATTTTTTGTGATTCTTCCAAGGCATCTAAAATCTGACGATCGAAAGCCATAATGTCATTCACGTATTGCATACGCAAGAATAAGTCACCAAAGCTTTCAGCTTCCAGCAAAATCCCAAGATAGCCTGTTGCACCTTTTTGCTGAAGGAAACGCATGCGACTTCCTAAAAGACCAAATTGCTCTTCTCTTTGCAGTGTCGCAGCGTCCAATTCCATATTGGCGGCATCCAACAAGGATTGAATCGCATCCAAATCCTCACTTGCGGAATCCAATTCGGACTGAATACTATTTAGCAGCCTGTCCATCACGGCAATTTCATCTTCGACTGATAATTGCTGATCCTTGAGATTTGCGATTTCTTTTCTTGCGCGATCCGTTTCTTTTGATAACACCTGGCGTCTCGCCTGCAAATCAGACAATGAGTTTGCATTGAGAGATTCCGCGGGAATGATATATATTGATAGTATAATCGCAAGTGCCATGCACGAGAACTTCTTGAATTTTGACATATTAAGTACCTCAATTTTTTAAGTTATCTACTATTATAAAGGTTTTTCGATTTTTTTCAAGTTATTTGGTTTTCGCTTATAAAAAAATTGTATCCATGTTTACTTTTTGAGGAATAATGGAGAAATTATTTTTCTCGCTACATATGGAAATAATATATTCATTTAGAAAAAATTCTTGGAAAAATAATTCCTTCTCGTAAAAAAATCGCTTAACCACACCCGCGCTGTCATCGGATACGAGGGATATCTTAGAAAAATCAAGCCGTATCCCCTCTCCTGACCATTTAGATAATGCCTCTTTTCTTGTCCAAATTTGAAAGAAAAATGTTTGTCTGGCATGGTAATCTTTCAATCGATAATAATAGGCTTGCTCTTCTTTGGAAAATATTCGTTTCATATTATCGGGCAGTTTACGCCCTATCCATTCTGTATCGCAACCAACTGCATGCTTGCCATATACGCATATTGCCATATTCTTTGCGTGGCTTATATTGAAATGTAAAGAATTGTCCGGAAAAACCGGTTTTCCGTTATCCGCCCTTATCGTCTTATCATAGAGTGCTAACAGGTTATTTTCTCTTAATGCATAGCGTAGAAGCAATCCTGAAGCCAGTGCTTGTTTCGCCCTCTCCTCATTTTTTATCTGATTAAATTCTTCTTTTTTCTTTACAGACAACAAAGAATACGCCATTTCGAAAGCATTTGCATTATTTAATTCGTTTAAGTCAATCCAAATGAAAGATAACATATCTATCTCCTTCACTTTTGTAGTTTCTTATCTTATTTTAGCGCATATTCAGAAAAAAACAATTCATTTTTATCCAAATGCAAACAAGTATATTTATTTATAAATGCCGAAAGGAAGAACGCTGGCGCATCCTTCCCTTTGATTTATTTCGCAATAATGTTGATGATACGGCCCGGAACATACACTTCTTTCACAATTGTCATCTCACCCAAACGATCAGCAAGTATTGTTTTTGCGCTTGTTATTGCTTCCTGTGCTGTTGCATTGGGGGAAATCATCATTTTTCCGCGTACTTTGCCATTTATTTGAATCGCAATCTCAATGCTGTCTTGAACCAATTTACGCTCGTCCACAATTGGCCACGTTGCATCGAAGACACTTGTTTTGTGGCCCAATTCACGCCATAATTCTTCTGAAATATGTGGTGAAAATGGTGCCAGCAAGACCACCAAGGTATTCATCGTTTCTCTGGAGATACCGCCATTCACTTTTGACAAATCGATTAGTTTGTTTGTATATTCCATAAATCCGCTGATAACAGTATTCATAGAGAGCGCTTCTAAGCGGTTGGTAATATCATAAATCAACTTATTTCGAACGAATTCTTCTTCTTTCGTCGCTTCGACCGGATTATCTTTGTAATTATAGAATAATTTCCAAATGCGGTTCAAGTAGCGGAACACACCATCAATACCGCTGTCGTCCCAATCACAGTCCAATTCAGGAGGGCCTACGAATAACTCATACATACGCAAAGAGTCACAGCCGTAATTTTCTACCAGTTCATCAGGAGATACCACGTTACCCAGAGATTTGCTCATTTTTCCGCCGCTTTTCGTAATCATACCCTGGTTGAACAGGCGTGTGAATGGTTCATCGAAAGGTACGGTGCCGATGTCATACAAAAATTTTGTATAAAAGCGCGCATAAAGCAGATGCAATACTGCATGTTCGATACCGCCAACATATAAGTCAATCGGCGCCCATTTTTTCAATGCGTCCATATTCGCCAATTCCTTGTCATTATGATTATCCACATAGCGCAAGAAATACCAACTGGAACCTGCCCATTGAGGCATCGTATTCGTTTCTCTTTTTGCAGGCTTTCCGCATTGCGGGCAAGTTGTATTTACCCATTCATCGATCTGCGCCAATGGCGATTCACCTGTATCCGTTGGCTTATAGGACTCTACTTCAGGCAACAATACGGGCAACTGGTCTTCCGGAACGGCTACAGCGCCGCAACATTCACAATGAACAATGGGAATTGGCTCACCCCAATATCTTTGTCTGGAGAATACCCAGTCTCGTAGTTTGAAGTTCACGGTTTTTTTACCAATGCCCTTCTCTTCCATTAAATGAGGGATTTTTTGCTTTGCATCAAATGCCCGCATACCATTCCAGTCGCCTGAATTGATAATAACGCCATCACCAATATATGCTTGGGTTAAGGTCACCTCTTCCTCGCCTTCAGGCAAAATCACCTGAACGATTGGTAAATTGAATTTTGTTGCGAATTCAAAGTCACGCTCATCATGTGCAGGAACACTCATAACAGCACCGGTACCGTAGTCGGCTAATACATAATCTGCGACCCAAATCGGAATTTCTTTTCCATTTACGGGATTTGTGCAGTAGGCTCCGGTAAATACACCCGTTTTTTCTTTGTCTGTCAGACGATCAACAGAAGATTTTGTGGAAGCGTCGAAACAGTATTTTTCAACAAGCTCTTTTTGTTCCGGTGTTGTTAATGCCACAACACCCGTATATTCCGGTGCCAGAACCATAAATGTACATCCGTACAACGTATCAGGTCTTGTTGTATAGACTGAAATCGCCTCATCAGCGTTCTTTATTTTAAAGTCGACTTCTGCGCCATAACTTTTTCCGATCCAATCCGCTTGCATTTTTTTCACTTTGTCGGACCAATCCAATTTATTTAAGTCTTCCAAAAGTCTGTCGGCATACGCTGTGATTTTCAACATCCATTGACGTAAATTTTTCTTTGTAACAACCGTTCCGCATCGCTCACAAGTACCGCCTGCCGCTTCCTCATTTGCCAACACACATTTACAGCTCGGACACCAATTTAAAGGCATTTGCTTTTCGTAAGCCAATCCGTTTTTGAACATTTGAACGAAAATCCATTGTGTCCATTTGTAGTACTCCGGATCTGTTGTATTTACTTCCTTGTCCCAATCATAGATCGCACTGATTTCATGAAGCTGTCTTTTTACGTTTGTAATATTGTCTGCGGTTGCCGTGCGTGGATGCATGTTGTGCTGAATTGCGAAGTTTTCAGCAGGCAGGCCAAATGCATCCCATCCCATTGGATGAAGTACTTGAAAACCCTGCAAAACCTTATAACGGCTCACAACATCGCTGAGCACATAACCTCTCCAATGGCCAACATGCAGACCTGTACCCGAAGGATATGGGAACATATCCAAACAATAGAATCTTGGTTTTTCATCATTTTCTTTATTGATGGGGTTTTTCTCCCATTCCGCACGCCATTTCTTTTCAATTTCATTAAATTGATATCTATTTTCCATAAAAATCCTCCTCGAACATCTTTCGCACTTTTTCATATCTCTCAAAAAAATAAGCCTTCGTCCCCATTTAGAGACGAAGGCAATTACTCCGCGTTACCACTCTAGTTTGTCTAATTTAGACACACTCAACACCCATAACGGAGGTAACCGTTGCCGCCTACTACAACTGTTCAGCGGAAAACTCCAAGGCCAGTTCCACAAAATGCTTCTGCCGACTCGCACCAAGCGCCGGCTCTCTGAAAAAAGCGAAATTGTATACTCTTCCTCTTCAAAGTCTTTACTCAAGGCTATTTATATCATATTTCTTAGAATAAATCAAGCGCTTTCGCAAGATTTATAAAAGAATGTAATCCGCGCTACGCACCCATTTCGTCTGTTTCGAACTGATTTGAGTATAACGTATAGTAAAATCCTTTCTTTTCCATCAGTTGCTCATGATTGCCACGCTCGATAATCTTGCCGCCNTCAATCACAGCAATCAAATCTGCATTTTTAATGGTACTTAAGCGATGTGCAATGACAAAGTTCGTGCGCCCCTTCATNAAAGTGTTCATGGCTTCTTGAATCTTTGCCTCTGTTCTTGTATCCACACTGCTTGTTGCTTCATCAAGAATTAAGATTTTCGGATTCGCCAATATTGCCCGCGCAATGGCAAGCATTTGCCGTTGCCCTTGGCTCAAATTTCCACCGCCATCAATCAGTTTTGTATCATAACTGTCCGGTAGACGGCGGATAAATTCGTGTGCATTTGCGAGCTTTGCCGCTTGAACAATCTCCTCTTCTGTCGCATCCAATCGACCATAGCGAATATTTTCTCGAATCGAGGCGGTGAATAGATACGTATCTTGCAAAACAATACCCAGCAATGAACGTAAATTCCTGCGCTTAATATTGTAAATATCATGTCCATCAACTTGAATACGCCCTGCGTCAATATCATAAAAGCGTGTCAGTAGATTGATGATGGTTGTTTTTCCTGCGCCTGTCGGCCCTACAAAGGCGATTGTTTGTCCCGGTCTGGCATATAAGTTGATATCCTTTAAAATCGGATGCCCCTCATCATAGGAAAAATACACATCATCAAATAAAATATCGCCTTCGGCCTCATTCAATTCAACCGCTTCTGCCCTATCTTCGGTCTCTTCCGTTTCGTCCAGAAGCTCAAATACACGCTCGGCTCCGGCCAATGCGGACATAATTGTATTCACTTGGCTAGCCAGCTCATTTAAGGGACGGGTGAATTGCCGCGAATAAATAATGAAGTTTGATATCGTGCCTAATGTTACACCACCATAACCCAAAACCATCATGAATCCACCAGCACCAACAACAATGGCATAGGATAGATTGTTCAGTGCTGTCATGATCGGGCCAACAACACCGGAATAAATTTCCGCCTTTATACTTGTTTCGAGCAAATCGGAATTTAGATCGGAAAAAATTTCAATCTCCTTATCTTCTCTGTGAAATACCTTGACAACTTTTTGCCCTGAAATGATTTCTTCAATTTTTCCATTTAAGTCGCCCAATTTTTTCTGACGTTCTTTAAATTGCCGCTTCGCACGTTTTGCAACAGCGCTCGTTGTAAGCAGCATAACCGGAATGATGATAATCGTCGCAATCGTCAAAGGAACGCTCAAATATAACATCATACCCAACGTGGAGATAAATGTCAGTGCTCCTTGCATCAGTTGCGAAACACTGCCGTTTAGGGCATTTGAAATGTTTTCCACATCGTTTGTCACACGGCTCATCAATTCTCCGTGTGTTGTTGAATCAAAATATTTTAATGGCAGCCTCTGCAATTTCTCAAACATCTCTTTGCGGATGGCAGTAACAATATTTTGTGCCATTTGCAGCATGAGATACATGTGAACCCATGTGAATAAAGATGAGCAGACATAGATGACTGTCATCACAAGGCATATTCTCCCCAAGCCTACAAAATCAAACACAGGGATATATTCGTCAATCGCAGTACCAATCAATCTTGTTGCAATCAAAGTGCCTATAGTCGTGAAACAAATACAGATGAGTGTTGCGATTATCTGCAACCAATACCTATTCAAATAGCGTAAAAGCCGTTTCAATGTCTTTGCGGTATTCTTCGGTTTTGCTACAGGTGTGTCTAAATTTATCTTTGCTTTGCCAAATTCTTTTTTCGAGGATACTTGTTTTTGTTGATTCTCACTGCTCACTCAACATCACTCCCCTCTTCATTTGGGATGCAAAAATTTCCTGATAATCTCTATTGGTTTCCATAAGATAATTATGGTTACCTTCGCCGACTATTTTGCCGCCGCTTAATACCAAAATCTTATCAGCTTCTTTAATGGAACTGATTTTTTGTGCAATAATCAGTTTCGTCGTGTCGGGGTGTGAGCGCTTCATTGCCAGTTGAATATTCTTTTCCGTAATGGAATCGACAGCACTGGTGCTATCATCAAAAATAATAACAGACGGATTTTGAATCAATGCGCGGGCAATCGAAATTCTTTGCTTTTGTCCGCCGGAAACATTGACCCCTTTCTGACTTAACTCTGTATCATAACCATTTGGCAAATTCACAATGAAATCATGTGCCTGAGCCGCCTTTGCCGCGGCAATAATTTCTTCCTCTGCCGCATCGGGTTTACCCCAAGAAATGTTGTTGCGAATGGTACCGGTGAAAAGTGTTGTTTCTTGCAGCACAATCCCAACGGATTTTCGTAATTCCGCCAGGGAATAGTCACGAACATCCACAGCATCTATTTTCACACTGCCGCTGGAAACATCATAGAGGCGCGGAAGCAGACTAACCAGAGTCGTTTTTCCTGAGCCTGTTTCGCCGAGGATACCAACACATTCTCCGGGCTTCACATGGAATGAAATATCATCCAGTACAGGATCGCCGGATCCATTTTTATATCGAAATGAAACGTGTTCGAAGGAAATTTCGCCTTTTGACATGTTCGGCGATACTGGATTTTTTGACTCAAGAATATCAATTTCTGATTCTAACACCTCGGATATACGGTCAATAGAGATTTTTGCTCTGGATGCATTCACAAATATCATAGCAATCATCATCATGGACATGAGCATCTGCATCAAGTAGCTGATTAAAGCCATGATTTCTTCCGTTTGCAGCGACCCTTGATAAGTCTGTATACCGCCAAACCAAAGAATTAGAACAATGGAAATATTCATAACAATCATCAGTACCGGCATAATCAGCACGATGTTTTTAAATGCATGGATGCTTGTCTTGCGGTAATCCTCGTTTGTAAAATCAAACTTTTTTTCTTCGTAGTCATGGCGTACAAACGCTTTGACTACACGAATCCCTGCAAGGCACTCTCTCATAATTGTGTTTACATTATCCAGCTTTTCTTGAACGAGTTTGAACTTTGGCAATGCGAATTTCAAGACAATCACAATGATAATACTCAAAACAAAAATTGCCCCGATAAATATCATCGTCAACGATAAACTAATGTTCATCGCCATGATGATACTGCCGAAACATAACAATGGCGCACGAATAAACATGCGCAGAGACATCAAAGTAAGCAACTGAATTTGTGTGATGTCATTGGTCAAGCGTGTGATCAAGGAAGGTGTTTTGAATGTATCAATATTGAAAAATGAAAAGTCTTGAATCTTTTTGAATGTTGCCAACCTCAAATCCGTTCCTGAACGCTGGCTCACACTGCTTGCACAAATCAGGCAGACAATGCCGCCAATAATACCAACAACTGCAACCAAGGCCATCAGCAACCCCATTTTTGTGATGTATCCGACATCTTGTTTGCCAACCCCATTGCTAATAAGCAGTATCATCAATTTGGGCTGCAGCAATTCCGTGCACGCCTCAAGTAACATAAATATCGGCGCAAGTATTGCAAGTTTCTTATATGGTTTTATATATTGAAGCAATATCCTCATGATGAACCATCCTTTGCATCCTTATGCATGAAATAATAAAGTATAGCTTTGAATATTTTAACACTATTTAACTGTTTGTCAAATTAATTTTAGATTGCAAGCATCTCGCTTTGTCTTAATCTTTTGCAGAAAACTTCATCATCAATCTTGCAAAAAAAACAACCCTTGCGCTATAATATAATAGATAAACAAAGGAGGTTCTGCCATGGCTTTCGCATATAAGCACACTGTCCATTACTATGAAACGGATAAAATGGGCATCGTACATCATTCTAATTATATCCGTTTTTTTGAAGAATCCCGAACAGCCTTTTTTGAAGCAAAAGGTCTAAGTTATAAAACGATCGAAGATATGGGCTTGATTGTGCCTGTTTTGGGTGTAGAGTGTGAGTACAAATCAACAACAACTTATGGTGATATATTGCTCATCTCGCCAAGACTAGAGGTATTCAATGGACTGAAATTCACGTTTTCCTATACGGTTTCTTCGGAAGATGGTAAAACCATTTATGCAGTCGGAAAAACGACGCATTGTTTTTTAAATGCAGACTTTAAACCGACTTTGGTGAAGAAAACACATCCGCTGATATATGAACATATGTTAAATTTACTGGAAGCACAAAATAATTAACACAAAAAGTGTCCTATATTGTATTACAGGACACTTTTTATTAGGTTCAGGAATACAGATTCGCCTTCCCCCTATGTTCACATACATTGCAAGACCATTTCGTTGCACTGCATAAATCTTGAATCCAGTATAGTTTTTGATTTTTTATTTTGTTTCATCTTAAACAAAAACCCAAACAAAAGCGAAATCCAGCATTCTCTCTAAAAGAGCGGTTCTACAAAATAAAGCGAAACATAAAAGCAATATGAAATCCGCTTCCAATCATAACGAACACATGAAATATCTCATGAAAACCAAAATGTTTAAATGTGAAATTTGGTTTTTTGAGCCCATAAATCACTGCTCCAACTGTGTATGCAATTCCGCCTGCCAACAAAACCGCAACACCCGCCCAACTGACCGCCTTCTCCAGCGGAATCAAAATCCAAACGGCGAGCCAGCCCATGGAAATATAGATGAATGTCGAAAGCCATCTTGGTGCACTGAGCCAAAATATTTTCAACAAGATTCCAGCCAATGCGATTCCCCAAATAACAGCAAGCAACCCCCATCCACCCTCTTCCTGCAAGGGAATCAGACAAATCGGCGTATATGTTCCGGCAATCAAAACAAAAATCATCATATGATCAATTCGACGAAGAAGCTTTGTTTTTTCTTCCGACAAACGTAACATATGGTATATAGTACTTGCACTATAAAGCATGATCAAAGACATACCGAAAACCAAAAAACCAACAAATAAAAGCAAGTCCGCTTCCTCTCTTGCTTTGATTAATAAAAATATAAAACATGGAATAACCGCCAAAAAACCAATGAAATGTGTCAACGCACTCATCGGATCTTTCATACTCCAAAAACGTTTTGCCATTACACTCACCTCACATAGTATTCATTACTACTTGATGCAATATATACAATATATCATGCAATCAAAAATAATGCAATATATATTACCTTTTTTATCTTGATACCAAGTTGAAACTACTATATAATGAATCTATCATCAAATGTTTATACTTAATATTTATGATTTTGTAGTTTTTTATATTTTATGGGGTGATAAAAATGAAAACTTTCGATGAAATCATATTGGAATTGACACAACAATTTCGTCAAGCAGGTATCATTGAGCCGGATGTAATTCCGGACATCGATTTATATATGGATCAGGTAACAACCTTTATGAACACGGCTCTACGTAGGTATAAACGTAATGATAACGACAAAATATTGACAAAAACCATGATTAATAATTACGCGAAGGCAAAAATTTTTCCTCCGCCAATAAAAAAGAAATACTCGAAAATGCATATTATGCTCTTGATTATGATTTATCACCTCAAGTCTGTCTTGTCCATTGCGGATATTGGCACGCTCTTCTATCCGATATTGGCCGAAAAGACGAAAGAGGGTCAAGAAGCTTTGGTTTTAGATGTCTACACGAGGTTCGTGGCCTTGCAGAAGGTCATTCAAAAAGAAATGAACGTCGATGATGAAGAACTTCTAAGAAGAAACGAAGCGGAAAAAGAGATTATCAACTCTTGCCAAAAACGAAACCGCAAAAAGAATCCTCTTCGTTTTGCAGCTTTCTATTCGCGCCTATGCGAAAAAACAGATTGCCGAGCGTGTATTGGATTACTATTTTCAAAAATAAAAAGATTGTCGATTCATCATCGACAATCTTTTTTTAAAATAAAGTAAGCTGGTTTGTCTCGGGAATACCATTTAAAACACCATTTTCTTTCAGCAAATCTATCAACGCACGTCCCAGAGAAGTTCTCTCCTTCAACTCTTCAATCGTCCTAAACTCGCCGCCTTCTCGGCCGTCAACGACACTTTGTGCCGCGGCTGTGCCCAGACCCTGCAACGAATTCAGCGGCGGTAAAAGACCGTCCTGCGTGACAAGAAATTTATTCGCATCCGATTTGTATAAATGAATCGGCAAGAAATGAATTCCTCTTGCATAGCACTCGATAACAAGCTCCAACACCGTCAGCTTATTTTTTTCTTTTGTTGTTGCTTCCATGCCTTTGCAATGAATCTCGCAAATCGCGTCTTTTGCAACATCCATCCCCTTGCACATGGTAGCGTAGTCAAAATCATCACTGCCTTTAATTGTAAAGTAAGCCGCATAGTACGCTTTTGGATGATTTATTTTAAAATATGCAATGCGAAATGCCATCATAACGTAAGCCGCCGCGTGCGCCTTTGGAAACATATACTTGATCTTTTGACAAGACTCAATATACCAATCCGGCACGTGATTTGCTTTCATGTCCGCAATATCATCTTCTGTAAGCCCCTTCCCTTTCCTCACTTTTTCCATGATTTTGAAGGACTTCTTTCTGTCTACACCTTTGTTGATCAGATAAATCATGATGCTGTCTCGAGTGGAGATGGTCTCCTTGAGCGTAATTGTCTTGTTTTCAATAAGTGTCTGTGCATTCCCCACCCAAACATCCGTGCCGTGAGACAGCCCGGAAATGCGCAGCAAGTCAGAAAAAGACTTCGGTTTCGTGTCTAAGAGCATTCCGCGAACAAATTTTGTTCCAAACTCCGGAATACCCAACGTACCTGTTTTGCAACTGATTTCTTCTTCTGTCACTTTTAGCGCCTTTGGCGATTCAAACAAAGACATCGTCTCCGGATCACCCAGCGGAACTGTCTGTGGGTTAACTCCTGTCAAATCATATAACATACGAATCATCGTCGGATCGTCGTGACCAAGTAAGTCCAGTTTTAGTAACCGTCCGCTGATAGAATGATAGTCAAAGTGCGTCGTTGTAATATCCGAGTTCATATCGTTCGCAGGACGTTGGATAGGACAAAATTCATGAATATCATTGTCACTGGGAACAACCATAAGCCCTCCCGGATGCTGCCCTGTTGTTCGCTTAATACCCGTGCAACCATGAACCAATCGGTTAATTTCTGCGTTATGTGCAGTGATACTCCGTTCATCAAAAAATTTTTTTACAAATCCATAAGCGGTTTTCTCCGCAATTGTGCCAATTGTTCCGGCTTTAAATACATGACCTTTCCCGAAAAGCTCCTCCGTATAGGCATGTGCTTGCTGTTGGTACTCACCGGAAAAATTCAAGTCAATATCCGGCTCTTTATCGCCTTCGAAACCAAGAAATGTCTGAAACGGAATATCATGGCCATCCTTGTGCAGTGTTGTTTTACAGTTTGGACATTTTTTTTCTTCCATGGCAAAAGCTTTCACAACGTCCGAATCAAAATCCGAATACATACAGTTTCCGCAAATATAATGCGGCGGCAATGAGTTTACTTCGGTAATTCCGGCCATGTTTGCCGCAAAGGAAGATCCGACAGAACCACGAGAACCCACGAGATAACCGTCCTCAACAGATTTCCAAACGAGTTTTTGCGCAATAATATATAGCACGGCATAACCATTGCTGATAATAGAATTCAGTTCCGTTTCCAGGCGCTCGTGCACAATTTGCGGCAACGGATTTCCATAAATGGAATAGGCCTTCTCCATACAAATTTGACGCAGCTCATCGTCCGCACCTTCAATCTTCGGTGCATACGTATCCTCAGGAATTGGCAGTATTTTCTCGATGCGATCCGCAATAAGATTGGTATTCGTGATGACCACTTCTCTTGCCTTTTCTTCTCCCAGATATAAGAATTCCTCAATCATTTCATCTGTAGTACGAAAATATAGCGGCGGTTGATTTTCCGCATCATCAAAACCTTCTGCGGCCATAATGATTTTACGGAATACCGAATCATCCGGATCGATAAAATGTATATCACAAGTCGCCACAACAGGTTTGTTGAATTTTTCGCCCAAATCAACAATCTTTTGATTGATTTTTTTCAGGTCATCGATGGAGGTTACCGCCTCCACCTTCGGAGAAGCAATCATAAACGCATTATTTCCGAGGGGTTGAATTTCCAAATAATCATAAAAATTCACCAATTCTTCAATAACCTCTTTTGGTTTCGCATCCAAAATAGCACGGTATAACTCCCCTGCTTCACAAGCGCTGCCCAGTATTAATCCTTCCCGGCGCCCCAGCAATTCGCTTTTTGGGATACGAGGACGGCGGAAGAAATAATCAATATGAGACATAGAAATCAGTTCATATAGATTTCTAAGGCCGATATAGTTTTCGACTAAAATAATTGCATGAGATGCACGCAATTTCTTATGGTTGAGCGTTCGGCTTGCAAAAACGTTTATTTCGTCAACAGTAAATATTTTCTTCTCTGTAAGCCTCGCCAAAAACTGAATGAACATTTCTGCTGTCGCTTCAGCATCGTTTACCGCACGGTGATGTCCTTTTAATACGATTCCCAAGTGGTCACAAACGATATTCAGCTTGTGTCTACCTAACTCGGGCAACAATGCGCGTGATAACTCCACTGTGTCAACCACCGTGTTGTTTACCTCGCAATTGCAATACCGCTCTGCCGCCACACGGATAAAACCCATATCGAAATTGGCATTATGGGCAACGATAATGGCATCCCCGCAAAAAGCCAGAAAAGCAGGAAGTATTTCTGCAATCGTGGGCGCGTCTGTGACCATTTCGTCTGTAATACCTGTAAGTTTCGTAATTTCAGCTGAAATGGGTTTTTCGGGATTGACAAACGTACTGAATCGATCAACAATTTTCCCATCAACTAGCTTAATCGCTCCAATTTCCGTAATCTTTTCTTTTTCTTTCGCCAAACCGGTTGTCTCAATGTCAAAAATGACAAAGGTATCATCCAGACTCTGTCCTCTGGGCATGGTAACGACGTTGCCCAAATCGTCGATAAGATATGCTTCGACGCCATAGATTACCTTTAAATCCGTTTTTGCCGCCGCATGCATCGCATCAGGAAAGGCTTGTACCACGCCGTGATCCGTAATGGCGATGGCCTTGTGTCCCCAATCACTGGCACGTTTGATGTACTCTTTTACCGATGTGATACCGTCCATGCGGCTCATTTGCGTATGCAAATGCAATTCCACACGTTTCTGCTTCGCCGTGTCCATATGCGGCGAAGGCGCCGCCGCCCGAACAATATTCTTCGCAATAATATTGATTTCCTTTGCGTATTTGTCAAATTGTACATCTCCTTGCACCCGCACATGTGCGCCAAGTTGAAATGCCTCATTGATACCTGAATCGTAAACACTCTTTTTTACAAAAAATTTCACGGTTGTAGAATCGCTTTTATCCGTAATATCGAAAGACACAATATATTTTTCGCCTTTGATTTCTCGTTTTTGGATATTAAAAATAGAACCTTCAATTGTCACTACTTCGCCGACTGTCTTGGATTCAATAATCTGAACGGAAGTAGTAGAGATTTCTTTCCCAAACAAGACACCACGACTGATGGATTCGGAGACACCTGCAATTTTTGCGTTGATCCTCTCCTTCTCTGCTATGTGCTGCACCGCGGCAATTTGCTCCAGCAATTCATGTGCTTTTTCGTTTCTGGACTGTATAAAAGAATCCTCATCTTCACGATTTGAGGAGGCATTCTTAAATTGAACCGAAAGCGTCAGCCCCAATTCTTGAAGCAATAATGCTTGTACAGTCGAATCTAGCTTTTTTTGAGCCATATAATAAGCCATATTGTTTTTCACATAAATTAGCAGCATATCTTTATCGACCAGATAAGTTGCATCAGAAATAATCCCTGCACAAACAACGCTTACCGCTTCAATGCAGGCTTTGATATTTTCCCAATATGCCTCAACAGTCGTTTTTATATCTCCATCCACCCGATAAGAAACTTGCAGAGAGACGCTCTTTATACCGGGGATATTATTCAGAATTTCACCTTTCAACTGTGCATACGCAGAAGGTGCAATCAGTTTATCCGATGTCAATTCGATTTCCACTGTTCTGTCTTTTTTATGTATTTTCAAACCTTCTACATATGTATGACGAAAAAGTTCAAGTGTCTGGTTTGAAAGAGACAATTTCGAAAAAACACTTTCAAAATTCTGTGCTATCATCTCTCTCCTCCTTTTTAAAGTTTTTCAATTTCTTCCATCAAAGCACCTACCAGCGCTGACTCCGGCACTTTCCGTATAATCTCGCCTTTTTTGAATAATAGACCAACGCCTTTTCCGCCGGCGATGCCAATATCCGCTTCTTTTGCTTCGCCCGGGCCATTCACAATACATCCCATTACCGCAACACGAATATTCTTTTCCACGGATGCACACCGCCTCTCGACTTCTTCTGCAATAGAAATCAAATCAATCTCCGTTCTGCCGCAGGTGGGACATGATATAAACTCAACACCGAACCGCCGCAGTCCAAGGCTTTTCAAGATTTCTTTGGCCGCCTTGATTTCTTCCACAGGGTCGCCTGTTAAAGACACCCGAATGGTGTCTCCAATGCCGCGAGAGAGAATCGAACCGATACCAACAGCAGACTTCACTGTGCCGCCAAAAATCGTCCCTGCTTCGGTGATTCCCACATGAATTGGATAATCTGTTTTCTCTGTCAAAATCTCATGCGCACGAATGGCAAAAGAGACATCGGATGCTTTTATGGAAAGAACCATATTGTAGAAATCGTATTTTTCCAAAATTGCTATGTGTTTTCGTGCACTTTCGACCAAACCATACGGTGTAACGCCACCATATTTTTCGATATACTCCTGTTCCAAAGAACCGCTGTTTACGCCGATTCGTATCGGAATATTTTTTTCTTTCGCCATTTGAACCACTTGCGCGATCCGTGCCTCATCACCAATGTTACCCGGATTTATCCGAACTTTATCAACGCCTAACTCCATAACCCGCAAAGCCAGACGATAATCAAAATGAATGTCGGCAACCAGAGGAATATGAATTTTGTTTTTAATCTGCCCAATGGCATTTGCCGCTTCCATGTCCGGTACTGCCACGCGCACAATCTCACAGCCCGCCGCTTCCAGCCGCAAAATCTGTGCAACAGTTGCTTCAACATCTCTTGTGTCGGTATTGCACATGGACTGTATTGCAATTGGATATGTTCCCCCAATAGAAATATTCCCGATTTTTATGATTTTCGTCTCTCTACGCATTGTATGCCTCCTCAAAAGCATATAAGCCCAAAGCAATTGCTTGCTTCAGGCTCATCTTGTTATAACAGAATTTTTACAATATCGCCATATAAAATATATACCATTAAGCCCATCAAAAAAGCAAAGCCGGCAAATTGAATGCGTCCTTCCCATTCAGGATTCATTGGTTTTCTTCGAATAGCCTCAATGGGGGGGGGGGGGTTCAAAACACCCAGATTTGCGCTCAGTACTGCGCCAATATAAACAATATTAAGAAGTGCCGCACGCAAGCTCTCTTCTAAGCCCGCTTCAAATCCTTGGCCGACAACTTGAACAATCGCGATTGGGCCGCCATACTCATCTTGACTTGCCGTAAAAGTAAATATTCTTGTCAGCCCTTCTGCGGTGATTTGTACATAGTAAATCATGGAATNGAAACTATACTCTATCGTTTCAAAGATTGAGAGTTTTTCAAAACCTTCGATTGGATCAGCAAAGATACCCAGATATCTCGTTGTTTCGAATCCGACCAGATATTGTCTCGATACTTCTGAATACATCGGCATCATATCAAAGGTTAACTTTTGACCGTCGCGAACGATTTCCAATTCGATGGGTTCGCCACCTACCTTTGCCATAACCGTCTGCATATTTTCAAAAATATAAATTCTTTTTCCGTTGATTTGCCGAATGATATCGCCTTCTTGTAAACCAATCTCCTGTGCCGGAGAATTTTCAATGACCTTTGACACCTCCGGCGTAAAGATAAATGTAGCCGAAGTCAGAATAAAAATAAACACCATCGCCAAAAGAAAATTCATGAACGGACCTGCCGCCATGACCATCAAACGGATGTGAATCGGCTTACTAAAGAATGATGTTTCGGAGTACGTTCCATCACGGCTCTCGCCTTCCATACGGCAAAATCCGCCAAAAGGAAATAACCGCAGCGAGTACTCTGTATCCCCTTTTTTTATCGAAAAAATTTTCTGACCCATACCTATCGCAAATTCCTCGACACGAATTCCCGATTTTTTTGCCACAAAGAAGTGTCCAAATTCATGAACAACAACCAAAACCCCAATTAAAAGTAAAGAAATAATAATGGAGGACAATCTCCAACCCCCTCTCAATAGATGGAAACAGCTTAATTTGCGAAATCTTTTGCTTTATCTAAGGCAAACATTTTCGCCCATGCATCTGCTTCCAATAAATCATCTAAATTGTATTTGTACTTCACAGTATGCGCATTCATAACGGTTTCTATCAATTCTGAAATAGCAAGGAAAGAAACTTTTCCATCCAGAAATTGTTGAACCGCAATTTCATTTGCACCATTTAATACCGCAGGCATTGTTCCGCCTGCTTCCATTGCACGATACGCCAACGAAAGACAACCGAAAACTTCTGTATTCGGTTTTTCGAAAGTCAATGTATTCCTTTGGGTAAAGTCCACCTTCGGAAACATGTTCTCCACCCGTTTCGGATATGTCAACGCATATTGAATGGGCACTTTCATATCAGGTTCTCCCATTTGTCCCATGATGGAGCCATCTTCAAACTCAACGGCCGAATGCAGTATGCTCTGTGGGTGAATAAGAACTTCTATTCGATTCGCATCCACACCAAAAAGCCATTTCGCTTCTATTACCTCTAGCCCTTTATTCATGAGCGTTGCCGAGTCAATGGTAATTTTTCTCCCCATAGACCAATTGGGATGCCGTAATGCATCCGCCGCTGTTATATGCAGTAATTCCGATTTCACTTTCCCACGGAAAGGTCCGCCGGATGCTGTTAACAAAATGCGCCGAATCGAATTCCCCGTATTCCCCTGCAATGCCTGAAAAATGGCGGAATGCTCACTATCGACAGGATATATGGATACGCCCTTTTCTCTCGCCAAATCCATAATCAATTGTCCGGCAGAGACAAGCGTCTCTTTGTTGGCTAACGCAATATTTTTTCCTGCCAGAATTGCTTCAAATGTTGGCTTTAAACCGATATTTCCAACAACCGATGTCACAACCGTGTCCGCTTCATCAATCGTTGCCACCAAAATGAGACCCTCTAGACCACTGACTACTGTTATCGTTGTATCTGAAAGTCTGGCCTCAAGTATTTTAGCCTTTCTCTCATCCATAACCGCAACCAATTTGGGGTGGTATCTTCTTGCTTGCTCTTCCAATAGGGAGGTATTTTGATTACCGGATATTGCCACAACTTGAAAACCATCCAGCTGATCAATAACCTCTAATGTCTGTGTTCCGATAGAACCGGTTGAACCCAAAATTGAAATATAACGCATTTGTTTTTACCTCGTTAATTCAGACACGAATCAAAAATAACATAATGTAATATACCACGGGTGCTGTCAATATCACGCTGTCAAAGCGGTCAAGCACACCGCCATGCCCCGGAATTAGCTTGCCAAAATCTTTGATTCCTGTCATACGCTTCATTGCCGATGCCGCCAAATCTCCGATTTGAGCAAGGAATGAACCAATGAATCCCGTTAAACCACAAAGTAATTGAATATTTACGCCTTCAAGTACAAAAGATTTTTCAATCCACCATCCGTATAACAACGCCAGCAGTGTCGCTGTAACAATTCCGCCAATTGAACCTTCGACTGTCTTTTTCGGACTGAGTGATGGTATTAATTTACGTTTGCCGATGCTGATTCCCACAAAATATGCGCCCGTATCGCAGGCGAAAGCGGCAATGAACGGAAGCCAGATAAATAGCTTTCCATAAGTATATTCTCGAATCAAATAAATATGCGACAGCAAAAAAAACGCATAGAAGAAGCAAAAGAATCCGGTCATCCCGTCCAGTGCGTTGGTTTGACTATGACAAGTAACCGTATAAATTAGTAATATAACAAGGAATACCGAAACGAAGATGTTAAAGTAATTATTTGCATTGACAATGGCTTCCATGAACACGCCATAAAAAACAGCAAACATATAAGCGATGAGATGCAGACCTTTATTTTCCTTGGAAAACGCTTGGAAAAATTCGTGCATACCAATTAGTCCAAGAGATATCGTTGCGATTTTAAGCCATAATCCGCCGCTTACAACAACAAATATCAACAATGGCAATAATATCAATGCTGAAATAATTCTAGTTTTCAATCATCTCACCTCATTTTAATCTGCCGCCAAATCGACGCTCTCGATTTTGATAATCGCAGATGGCTTCGATTAAATCTTTCTTGTCAAAATCCGGCCATAGTGTATCAGTAAAATAAAGCTCGGCATACGCAATCTGCCATAATAAGAAATTGCTAATCCTCGCCTCTCCGCTTGTACGAATCAGCAGCTCAGGATCAGGCATATGCGCCGTGTCTAAATAATCTGAAATCAATGTATCCGTAATCGCATCCGCTTGTATTACGCCGGAAGCAGTATCTGCTGCAATTTTTTGAATACTTCGGCGCAATTCATCCCGCCCCCCGTAATTCAGAGCGATCATGACAGTAGTACCCGTTTTTTCTTTGGATAAGTTTTCGATTTCGATAATGCTATCTTGAATGTCTTGATCCAGACGGCTGACATCGCCGATAATCTTCAATCGGACATCTTCTTTCAAAAACCGTTTAAAATATGTTTTCAGATATTGCCTCAACAAATCCATAATCGCCTTAATTTCTTCATCGGAACGTTTCCAGTTTTCGGTTGAAAACGCGTATACCGTCAAATGGGAGATTCCGATTTCTCTTGCAGCGTCAATCACTTTTTCCAATGCCAAGGCGCCCGCTTTATGCCCCGCTTTTCGGGGTAACATATGCTTTGCAGCCCATCGTCCGTTCCCATCCATGATGATTGCAATGTGTTTCGGCAGACGAGCGGCATCCAATGCAAATTTTTCTTGCATCATAATCTCCTCCAAGCGAGAAATCCCCTCCCAAAGGAAATTCTAAGCAATGAGCTTATGATAACCGGAGAGGGGTAATTATTTATATTATACAGCCAAAATATCCTTGCATTTATCTTCACACTTTTTATCGATATCCGCAACAAACTTATCTGTCAATTTTTGGATATCCTCTTCCAGACCCTTTAAATCATCTTCTGTAATTTCTTTCGATTTTTCCATTTTCTTGAACGCATCCAGAGCATCGCGTCTGATGTTTCTAATCGCAACTTTTGCATTTTCCGCTTTTTTCTTAACGTCCTTGGTAAGGTCTTTTCTTCTTTCTTCTGTCAACTCCGGAAAAAGCAAACGGATTACTTTTCCATCACTGTTCGGGTTAATCCCGATATCGGAAGCATTGATCGCCTTTTCAATCGCCTTTAGGGCACTCGTATCCCAAGGTTGAATTTGAATCATACGTGCTTCTGGTACGGAAATGCTGCCCACCTGATTGATTGGTGTTGGTGTACCATAATAGTCGATGCTAAGTTTATCCAATACATGAGGATTCGCGCGTCCGGCACGAATGGTAATATAGTCATTTTCCAGTGCCGTAATGGTCTTGCCCATTTTTTCTTCGTATACTTTCATTTGTTCGGATGCCATAGGTTTTTCCTCCTGAAATATCATTTATGAAACAGTTACCAATGTACCAATTTTATCTCCGTTTACTGCACGGATAATACTGTTTTCTTCACCCAGTCCAAATATAAGAACTGGAAGCTTTCTCTCACAACAAAGATTTGCCGCGGCTAAATCGATGATTTTCAATCCATGTTTGATGATATCAGCGCAATGCATCGTCTCCATTTTTTTCGCATTCGGATTTGTATCCGGATCATCGTCGTAAACGCCGTCAACCGTTTTTGCAAAAAGTAGTCCGTCTGCCCCAAGTTCGGCACCTCTAAGTGCAGCAATCGTGTCTGTTGAAAAGAAAGGATGACCCAATCCCGCAGCAAAGATAACGATTTCGCCGCTTTTTAGGCGTTCTTCCGCTTTTTCTTTGGAAAACAGCTCTGTCATGCCTCCAATCATAATTGGCGTTTGTACTGTTGCCACGATGTCATTTTGACGGCAAAAATCCGCAAAATAAATCGCATTCATTACTGTTGCCAACATACCAATCTGATCCGCCTTCGTGCGATCCATTTTGGAATCAGCACTTCTTCCGCGCCAAAAATTGCCACCGCCAATAACAAGACAGACTTGTGTCCCTTTTGCCATAACTACTTTTAGTTGCGTAACAATATTTTGAAGGGTTTCATCATCAAAAGCAGTATCCTTCCTGTCTCCCGCAAGAGCTTCTCCGCTCAATTTCAGCACAATTCTTTTATCCACGATTACAGCCTCCTTACTCATACTAATGTATCATAAACCGTAAGAAAATTCCACAGCTTCTTTCGTCTTTTTCCAATTTCGAAAAAAGGAAACGTCCGTTTTGGTCTTCTGATCGAATAAAACAGAATAAAATCCTACTTTTCTTTGATCACAAGATACCTTCCGGCGTTCCCTTTTCAATTTTAAATTAAATTTGCATTAAGACATTGCTTTTGCAACTTCATCAGCAAAGTTTTCATCTTTCTTTTCCAGACCTTCGCCTGTCTCGAAACGAATACAACGTTTGATTTCAATAGAAGCACCAACCGTTTTCGCAACAGAGTCAATGTATTGTTGAACGCTCATGTCGCCATCTTTTACATATGGCTGTTCCAACAAACAGATTTCTTTCAAACTCTTTTTCAATCTGCCTTCAATCATTTTCTCAATGATGTTGTCAGGTTTGTTTGCATTTTTCGGATCATTTTTTGCCTGAGATGTCAAAATCTCTGCTTCTTTTTCAATATATTCAGCAGGAACGTTTTTCTCGGAGATGAAAGTAGGATTGAGTGCTGCAATCTGCATTGCAACGTTCTTGCCCATCTCAACTACTTCATCAACTTCTTTTTCACAAGCAATCTCCATCATAACGCCGATTCTACCGCCGCCATGAACATAGGAAACCAACTTGCCGGACTGGCCTTTTTTGAAGGTTTCAAAACGTCTGATATTCAGGTTTTCACCAATAACCGCCACTTGCTGGCTCAACGCTTCTTTCACGGTAAACTCTGGTTCCAAGTCCCATTTCTCCGCCATAAATGCGTCCATATCGTTTGTCGCACACTTAGATGCCTGCTTTGCAACCGCGGCAACATAATCTTTGAACAATTGATTCTTTGCAACGAAGTCTGTCTCGGAGTTTACTTCAACAACTGTTGCCAATGTATTATCATCGTTTACATAAACATCAACAATACCCTCAGAAGCAATACGACCTGCTTTCTTTTCAGAAGCGGCAAGCCCTTTTTCTCTCAAATATTCAATTGCCTTGTCCATATCGCCATCAGTCTCACCCAATGCTTTTTTACAATCAAGCATTCCAACACCTGTGCGTTCTCTTAATTCTTTTACCATTGCTGCTGTAATAGCCATGTTTTTTCCCTCCATATTGTTTAGTATAAAAGAGCTTCAGCCCGTTTAAATGGCTGAAGCTCGGGCAAATGCCTAATGAATTATTCTGCAGAAACTGCTGCTGCTTCAACTGCGGTGTCTTCTGTTTGTTCACCTTGTTTGGATTCCAAAACAGCATCCGCCACTTTAGAAGCAATCAATTTTACTGCACGGATTGCATCATCATTACCTGGAATAACATAATCCACTTCGTCAGGATCACAGTTTGTATCAACAATTGCAACAATGGGAATTCCCAAATTGTGCGCTTCTTGCACTGCAATTCTTTCTTTTCTTGTATCTACAACGAACATTAAATCAGGTACCTTTTTCATGTTCTTGATACCGCCAACGTTCTTCTCTAATTTTTCTTTTTCATGCATCAATGCTGCAACTTCTTTTTTAGGCAATACATCAAATGTACCGTCTTCTTGCATCTTTTCCAAACGCTTCAATCTTGCAATTCTCGTTTTAATCGTGGAGAAGTTTGTCAGCATACCGCCCAACCATCTCTGGTTTACGTAGTACATGCCGCATCTTTCAGCCTCTTCTTTGATACAATCTTGTGCCTGTTTCTTCGTACCAACGAAAAGAACCTCACCGCCGTCAGCAATGATATTGCAAATTTCAGCATATGCCTGGTCAATTTTCTTTACTGTTTTCTGCAAATCAATGATATAAATACCATTTCTTTCTGCAAAGATGTATTCCGCCATCTTAGGATTCCATCTTCTTGTCTGGTGTCCAAAATGTACACCTGCTTCCAATAACTGCTTCATTGATATTACGCTCATAGCGCACCTCCTAGTGGTTTTTTGCCTCCGCATTGACAGTCAGGAAACCAGATAATCTCTGGCACCAACCTGATATTTTCAATACGTGTGTTTTAAGTTACCTATGGGATTATATCATATAGATATTGAAAAAACAATCGTTTTTCAAAAGAAAATGAAAAAGCTTATTCTTTTTCTTCTTCCGGTTTATCCTTGGTATACCCGCACTGCGGATTTACGCAAACAATTTTCACAGCTTTCTTGCCTTTTTCTTCCAGAATACCGCCACAATCAGGGCATTTTTCACCCGTCAGCTTATTCCATGACATGACACTGCATTCGGGATTGTTTTCGCACCCATAGTACATTCTGCCTTTTTTCGTCTTTTTAATCAAAATTCGTCCACTGCATTCAGGGCAATTTACGCCGGCTTCTTCAAAATAAGGTTTTGCATTCTGACAATCGGGAAAGCCCGGACATGCCAAAAATTTACCATACCGCCCATATTTTATCACCATATTGCGTCCGCATTTTTCACAGATAACGTCTGTAACCTCATCCTTGATTTCTATTTTCGATAACTGATCTACCGCATCTTCCACACATTTTTGAAAACCGGGATAAAAATCACGAATAATCTGCTTCCATTCCTCGTGGCCAACCTCAATCTCATCCAGACGTTCTTCCATCTTGGCCGTAAAATCAACATCCACAATTTCACCAAAATAGCTTTTCATTATATCATTGACAATTTCGCCCAACTCCGTTGTGCACAGGTTTTTACTTTCTTTCACCACATAACGGCGTGCTTGAATGGTTGTCAATGTCGGCGCATACGTGCTGGGACGCCCAACGCCGATTTCTTCCAGCGTTTTAATCAAGGATGCATCCGTATAACGTGCAGGCGGCTGTGTGAAGTGCTGCTCCGGCAATAATTGTTTTGCAGATAATATATCTCCCTGCGCCAATTGAGGTAAAATGTTTTCTTCCTCTTCCTGACCCTTGCTATATACTCCTAAAAATCCTTTGAACTTTAATGTAGAGCCTGATGTACGAAATCCATAGTCTCCAACCTTCATCTTAACCGAAAGCGTATCATATTGAGCAGGACTCATTTGACTGGCGACGAAGCGTTCCCATGTCAGTTTGTATAAACGATACTGATCTTTTGTCAAAGAGTCTTTGATGCTGTCCGGTGTGCGAAGAACATCTGTCGGCCGAATTGCCTCGTGGGCATCCTGCGTTTTTCCTTTTGATTTATAGACAACACGTTCCGGGTTCACAAATTCTTTTCCGAACTCTTCGCTAATGTAGGCAGTGACTGCACCATATGCCTCATCAGAAATACGAACGGAATCCGTACGAATATAAGAAACCAAACCGACCGTGCCCTCACCTTTAATCGTGACACCCTCGTATAATTGCTGTGCAATCATCATGGTCTTTTGTGTTGCCATGTTCAAATACTTGCTGGCTTCTTGCTGCAACGTACTGGTTGTAAAAGGCGCCACCGGTTTTTTCTGTCTGGAACCAACCTTGACCTCTGTTACATTAAAGTCTTTGTTTTCAATGGCATAAACAATTTCCATTGTTTGGCTTTCATTTTCCAAATCGATCTTCTTGTCGTTTTTCCCATGGAATTTTGCAGAAAACTCTTTTCCGCTCTTATCCTTTAATTTAGCATCCAAAGACCAGTACTCTTCGGGAATGAAAGAACGAATCTCGTCCTCCCGGTCGCAAATAATACGTAGCGCAACAGACTGCACACGACCGCCGCTGAGCCCTTTTTTCACTTTTTTCCACAGCAAATCACTCACTGTATAACCTACAACACGATCAAGCACACGACGCGCCTGTTGCGCATCCACCAAATCCATGTCAATCTCTCTGGCCTCCGTAATGGAACGCTTTACAGCAGTTTTGGTAATTTCATTAAACGTGATTCGACTGATTTCTTTTTCGCTACCCAAATTCAGCGCATGAATCAAATGCCAACTAATTGCCTCGCCTTCACGGTCCGGATCCGTCGCGAGATATACTTTATCCGCAGTTTTGGCGCTTTTTCTAAGCTTGCTTAAAAGGTCTCCTTTTCCACGGATGGTAATGTATTTTGGTTCAAAGTCGTCCTCAACTGCAATCCCCATCTGGCTTTTGGGCAAATCACGAATATGTCCCATCGAAGCTTCAATCTTATAACTGCTTCCAAGGAATTTTCCGATTGTTGCCGCTTTTGCAGGTGATTCTACAATTACCAAATATTTCTTTCCTTTTTTAGTGCCCTTTACGGTCTTCTTTTTCATCTCTTCGCTTGCCTTCGCCATGTTCTTCCACCTCAGATTTTAACTTCCCTTATATATCCGCCTTGCGGTATTTTTTTTATATGTCCAGCTATCTCCAATATGGACAATATATATTGAACTTCTTGAACACTAACTTTTAATTGTCTTGCAAGAACCTCCGCCCCTATCGGATTTTGGTCAACAATCAAATCATAAACAGCTTTTTCTTCATCTGTCAAGGTTTCACTTATTTTCTGATTAAATTTTTGCTTTTCGGTATTGCTATATGATATACCCAACTCAATCAGAATGTCCTTTCCTTCGGTGATTACCGGGCATCCTTGTTTAATCAAATTATTTGTGCCCTCACTAAAAGAACTGGTCACATTTCCGGGAACAACAAACACTTCCCGTCCACTCTCTAAAGCAAAATCGGCAGTAATCAATGTTCCGCTCTTCTTCCCCGCCTCGACTACAACAACCATTTTACATAATCCGGCAATAATCCGATTTCTTGCAGGAAAGCGCTTTGGCGCCGCATATGTGCCCGGCGGATATTCCGACAAGACACATCCGTTAGCAATAATTCTCTCCATTAAATCAGTATTTTCTTTCGGGTAGCAAATATCAACACCTGTACCGAGAACAGCGATGGTTTTTCCGTCGCCATCCATAATACCTTTGTGCGCCATACTATCAATTCCTGCCGCCATTCCGCTGACAATACAGATATTGGTTTTACCCAAATCTTTTGTGATTTGGTACGCTACCGATGCCCCATAATGAGAACATCGTCTTGCACCAATTACGGCGACCTTATTGATTTCATCATCGGGCAACTCACCTTTTAGATAAATTCCGATAGGCGGATTATAAATTTCTTTTAACAGCGCAGGGTATTGCGGATGGTAAATAGAAAGAAAATAAATATCCCCTTCCTCCAGCTCTGCAATCCATCTATCCAAACGTTCGGCATCGCGGGAATGAATGATGGTGTCGATAAGTTTTTCGGGCAGTGTGCTGACAGACAGCAGAGATTCTCTCTTCGCATGCCAAATATTTTCGGCACTGCCAAAAGTATCCATCAACAAACAAAACCGCTTTAGTCCGATACCCTCCACTCTAGAAAGCCACATACAATAATGTTCTTCCATCATATCTTCCCCTCCGCAATGATTATGCCCTTTACTATATATTGATTTATTTAATAATTCAACAACAAATTTTATTTTTTAAATTATTTCATAAACTTTTTTTATGCGAAATGGATTTCTTACGGGCTTAGATTGCAAAAAACGATGAATCTTGTTATGATGAAAAAAACGTGAATTGGAGGCGCTCTTATGCTCTCGATTATAAAAAGTTCCGCCCTTATGGGAATCGATAGTTACGCTGTCCTTGTAGAAGTGGATTTGAGTAGCGGACTGCCTGCTTTTGATATTGTGGGCCTACCGGACAATGCGGTAAAAGAGTCCCGTGAGCGTGTACGCACAGCAATCAAAAATGCCGGTTTTTCTTTTCCTGCAAAACGAATCACAATCAATCTAGCGCCGGCAGATACAAGGAAAGAAGGCGCTTCTTTTGATTTGCCCATTGCTGTAGGTATATTGAACGCGGCCGGGGTTTTGCCGGAGGCGTCTACAGCAAATTATTTTATCAGCGGCGAGTTGTCTTTGGACGGCTCTGTCCGCCCTGTGAACGGTGTGTTGCCGATGGTATATGGCGCTTTGCAAAACGGCATTACAAAATGTATCGTTCCGTTTGAAAATGCAGAAGAAGCAGCGTTGGTGGAGGGCGTGGAAGTCTATGCGATGAGAGATTTAGAAGAAGTGGTTCACTTCCTCTCCGGCCAAAAATCTGTTATGCCTTTCGCCATAGACAGGCAAAAGATATTTCATTTGAATGATCATTTGAATATGCCGGACTTTTCCGATATTAAAGGACAAGAAAATGCTAAGCGTGCAATGGAGATCGCAGCCGCAGGCGGACACAATATTTTAATGATTGGCCCCCCGGGTTCCGGCAAAACGATGCTTGCCAAGCGTTTGCCGACAATACTTCCCGATTTGACGTTTGAAGAAAGTATTGAAATCACGAAAATCTATAGTGTTTCCGGATTATTGAAAAGCAAAAATGCGTTGATACGCAACCGCCCATTTCGCTCACCGCACCATACAATTTCCGCCTCGGCACTCACAGGCGGTGGACGTATCCCAAAACCCGGAGAAATATCCCTCTCTCACCATGGTGTATTGTTTTTGGATGAGCTTCCGGAATTTCAACGGGGAGCGTTGGAAATCATGCGTCAGCCCTTGGAAGATGGAAAAGTCACAATTGCCCGCGTAAGCTCGACGTTGACCTTCCCGTCTGATTTTATGCTGGTTGCGGCTATGAATCCATGTCCTTGCGGCTATCTTGGAAGCGGAAACAAATGCCAATGCTCCATGAACGAAATTGTAAAATATCATAATAAAATCAGCGGTCCTCTGCTGGACCGTATTGATTTAATGGTAGAAATGCCGGCGGTCACATATGATGATTTGGAAACGAGTACATCTTCCGAAACATCCGCATCCATAAAAAACCGAGTTGTTCAGGCTCATGAGCGCCAGCTCGCACGATATAAGAAAGAGGGAATTGTATTCAATGCACAATTGGGCGCATCACAAATCGAAACTTATTGCAGGCTGGACGAAAAAGAGAAAGAACTGCTAAAACAGGCCTTTGACCGTCTGGATTTAAGTGCCCGTGCTTATCATAAAATATTGAAGCTTGCCCGCACCGTAGCGGATTTGAATGACAGTGACCGTATTACGATTCGTCATTTGGCGGAGGTTTTGCAATACCGCTCTTTGGACAGAAAATTTATGCTGTAAACAAAGAACCGATAAGAGAAATTTTCTCTTATCGGTTCTTTTAAACTACAATTTTCACACTGCTGCCGGAAGTTGTTTTCGATACAATAATTTTCTTCTCAATGTTGTCTTTCAACTCAGTGATATGAGAAATAATACCCACCAACCGGTTTCCGTAGGACAATTCTTGTAAAACTTGGATGGCCTGCCCTCTTGATGTCTCATCCAATGAGCCAAATCCTTCATCAATAAACATCGTATCAATTTCAATTCCGCCCGCATAATTTTGAATCACATCAGAAAGCCCCAGTGCCAGTGATAGCGATGACTTAAATGCCTCGCCTCCGGAGAGGGATTTTACCGTTCGTACCTTTCCTGTGTAAAAGTCCATGACTTCCAGTTCTAACCCGCTTTGGCTGCGCTTATTTCCGGCATTTTGTGCACGGATAAGTGTATAGCGCCCTTCTGTCATTTTCTTCAAACGAAGATTTGCCGCAATCAAAACTTGGTCAAAGTAAAATCCTTGTACAAACGTCTCGAAGGCAACTTTTTCCTGTCCTTTCAACTCTCCATTTGCCGTTTGGGAAAGCTCTGAAATCGGCAGATACATATCCATCATTTTCTGGTACAAAATCAATTCCTTCTTCGCTTGCTTAAGCGTCGTTTCATGCAAAAAGCAATGGCTTTTTCGCTTTTCAATCTCATTTGAAATTTTGCTAATCTCCTCTTCTTGCTGCGCCTTTTCTCCGCAAAGCCGCGACATATTCTCATTGATGCAATCTTTTGCGTTTCTCCTTAAAACTTGTAACGACTCCTCCAGCTGCTGCATTTTCTGAAAATAGCTTTGATTGTTCTGCTCATCCGCTTCCAAAATTGAACGGTTCTCAGGCAGAGATGATTGATAGTCCGCGAAATCTTTGAACCCCAGTTCGGCAAACCTTTTTTCGAACTGATCCAATGCCAATTGATATTTTTGTTTCAGCTGCTTTTCTCGTTTTTTTCCTTCTGAAGCCAATGCCTCCAATTGCGCTTTCTCCGTGCGGTCTCGTTGCTCTTTTTCGGCAAATACTTCTGTCCGCCTGATGTAGTCATTTATCTGTGACTCCAATTCTTGCGCTCTTTTTGCGACCTGTTCCCTACTTTGATGATTGAGCTGTTTTTCAAAAGAACGCCGCTCTCCTGTGAGCCTCTGTATATCTTGATTGATACCGCTTAATAGGCCTTCATGGCTGCTTTTGTTCGTTTCTAATATGCCTAGTTCCATTTGATTCTCCGAAATAGATTTTTCCATACATTCCAAAGACTCTATCTCTCTTGCCAACGCTTCTAAGGCTTCTTTTCTATTCGCTGCCATCTGTTGCAATTTGAAAAATTCTTGTTCAAAATCCTGATCATTTAGCTGCAACTCTTCTTTTTCTGCCGCAAGCGTTTCACTCAATATGATTCGCCGCTCTCTCAAGGCTTTTCCATTTTCAGCAAGCTGAGAAAGATGCTTTCTCGCCTCTTCGCTCATCTGCCTCTTTTTGTTTACTTGTGCCTCCGTCGGCGCATGCTTCGAAGCGATGGCTCTGTTCGGGTGTTCTGCTGAACCGCACACAGGACAGGCCTGACCATCTGTCAACCGTTGAGCCAAAATACCCGCCTGCTCACGGAAAAAAGCACGCTCTGCTTCTTCGGCGCTTTGATTCATGATCTTCCATGCCGCTTCTCTCTCCAAGTAATCCTTGCGCATTATCTGAACTTCTTCATCAAGAGAAAGCAACTCTTTTACAAGCATTTTTGCTTTCACAAACCTCTTTTCTTTTGATTCCAATTCCATAAAAGAAGCTTGCAGCAAAATATGTTCTCTCTCCATATTCCGTCGCTCATCCAGACGCCCTTGTAACACTTGCAGCACCTGTTTTTTCTCATCCGTATTTTCGGACAATATCCGTAATGCATCTTCCTGTGACGCTTTATCCCGTTCTAACTTTCCTATGTCTTCTCGCAGTGCTTCCTCTTTTTCGAAAAGAGGCCATAGTTGTTTTATACGAAAAAACTCTTCTCTTTCCAACTCAAATTTCTTTTGCTCTGCCATTAAATTTTCTTTAAAAACCGTATGCTGTATCAGTATTTTTTTCACTTCTTCTAACGCTTCTTCTTGCTCCGATAACAGGGCGGCTTGCTCTTGTAAATCGTGTTTCACCTTTTGAACATCCTGTTCCAAGGGATAGGCCTGCTCCAATGAAATTCTCGCGCTCTCTAAGCGTTCTTTTTCCTCGATATAAGCTTGTTTTTGCCCTTCCATCTCCAAAAGTTCCGACTGGATTTCGACAATGCTGTTTTTCGTTTTTTCCTGTTCTTCAAGACGAATGATTTTCTGACTCAAAACAGAAATCTTGTCAGATAACCGACGCTCTTGCTGTTTGAATTGGTCGATTTCGTTTTGCAGAAGTTCCAATCGTTGGCTTGCATTTTCTATGATTTTATCTGCACGGTATTGTAGATTCACAAAATCGTCGTCATCTATCATCTGCTTCAAATGTTCAATCAGCCGCTTTGTACTATCTTCAAATTGAATGCGGCTCTCTTTTTCTTTCTCCTTCAGCTTTGTCTGGAAGTGAGCATAAATATCTGTGTGAAAGACCTTTCGGAAAATTCCACTGCGCTCCAGACTATCCGCATAGAGCAGTTTCAAGAACTCACCTTGCGCAATCATGGCAATTTGTTTGAACTGTCTCACATCGATACCCAGTAAATCCTCAATCACTTTCTTAACCTGCTGATAACCGCTGGAAATCAGGATTTCTTCGCAATACAGATTCGCATCCGCCACTTCCATCGTCATGCCTTGTCCATTCTTTTTCAAGCGTTGATATGCCGGATTTCTCTCAATGCGGTACTCTTTTTGCTTGTGTGAAAATATCAGCTCGGCCATCGTCTTTTTTTCGTTCTTAGAGAAGTCACTGCGCACGCTGTCCACACCACGGTTTGAACCGCTTGTTTCGCCGAAAAGCGCAAAACACAATCCGTCAAAAATCGTTGTTTTTCCGGCTCCTGTATCGCCGCTGATTAGAACCAGCCCTTCACCACCGAGTTTGTGAAACGGAATTTCGACCTCTTCGGCAAATGGGCCGAAGGCCGACAATTTTAAATAGATTGGTTTCATTCTCCGTCACCTGCCAATCCACTCCAGATTTTATCAACAATTGTTCGTTGTTCATGGCTCAATTCCTTCTTGTTTTGCTTTTCAAAAAAATTGAAAAATAGTTCATCCGGATGAAACACTTTTGTTTCAAGGGATAGTATTTCGTTTTTCAGCTCTCCCTCTCGCTCCATTTCCAGTGTCATCAAATTGGGATAGACACTGCGCAATTGTCCAATTGGATCAAGCAACGCTTCATTATCTGTCAAAATCGCCCTGATGTAATCGTATCTCCCCTCATCCATTCGCCCTNATTCAAGCAAACCTTGCAACGGACCTTTAATCTCCCGCATCTGCCTTATCGGCGATANAGGAATAAAATTGTACGTGATATTTCCTTTCTCTCGAATATCGATAACGGTAATTCCCTTTTTTTGACGAATCTCAGAAAATGAATACTTCAATGGTGAACCCGCATAGCGTATATGATCATATCCAACTCTTTGGGGCGCATGTAAATGCCCCAATGCGACATAGTCAAACGCTTCGAAAATGGAAGCATCCATCTCATCGATTCCGCCTACGGAATATGTTTCTGAGTCGGAGCGCACAATCTCTTTACGCCATGTGACAAACTGATGTGCCAATAAAACATTTCGATTATTTTTATTGATGGAAACAGAATCCAGTACAAATGCCATCGCTTCTTCATAAGAAAACGTTTTGTCCAAGCCAAAGGCAGAGGCGACTTGTACCGGTTTTAGGAAAGGCATTAGCGTGAATGTCACTTCGCCGTAATCGTCTTTTTGTGAAACATGCAAAACATCCTTTTGAAAGATGCCTGCAATATGAATTTTATTTTCTGCCAATAAACGGCTGGCAAAATCCAATCGCTGTGCAGAATCATGATTCCCTGAAATCATATAAGTGGCTATCTCTCTTTCGGAAAGTGCCGTCAAGAACTGATCCAATAGATGGACAGCTTCTGTTGACGGTACCGCCTTGTCATAAATATCTCCCGATATTAATAAAGCGTCTGCATTTCTTTCGTAGATGTGGTCTAAAATCTGTTCCAGAATATGTTTTTGTTCATCAAACATCGAAAACTCATGAACTTTCTTGCCTAAATGCAGATCTGCAATATGGAAAATTTTCATAACGCCCTTCCCTCCTTTCTCTCTATATAAAAGCACCCCATGAAACACAGGTTTCTTCGGGGTGGCTTATCGTCTAAAATTAAAATGTTTTCGCCACGGTTTTTGCTTCTTTCATGGCTTCTTGCATAATCTCATCCACAGGACGTGTGCCTAAATCCAACCCCTCCGCCGTGATGCAAGTATATTTCTCAATACCAAAAAATTCACACATCGCCTCCATGTAGCGGGAACCCATCTCCAAATGGGAATCCGAATAAATGGAGCCTCTCGCCGTAATAAACACCATATGATCCGCCGTACAAAGACCACGCATTCCGTTTTCATCACAGTCAAACGTAATCTTTTCCACACATAAATTTTCAATGTATACTTTCAACAATGCGGGAAAACTCAAATCCCAAAAAGGTGCGGCAATGACAACTTTATCTGCTTGCGCAAACTGATGCGCATAGCGAAAACGCGGATGATTCCACTCTTTATTTTGCAAAAGATCGTCTCTTTGGAGGAAGAAACCCTCCGCCATATACATCAGCGATTCATCCATCAGCGTAATTTTTTCAATTTCATATTCTCTGCTTCCCGTCAGTTCGTTTAAAAAACAATCTGCCAGTTTTCTCGAACGTGATCCGTCACGGCGAATGCAACAATCAATATATAAGACTTTTTTCATAGTGTCCTCCTTCATCCTCAATCATTTCTAACACACCAAAGCGGTTCTCTCTTATTACCGCTTCCACTTCATCACGCAGAGGAATCGAATCCGAGGCACCCTTCTTGCCAATGGAAAGTGCGCTGGCGGTTGTTGCCAAAAGCAATGCCTTCGCAATGCCTCCTCCACTCAAATATCCATATAAAAAATAACCTGTAAAGGTATCTCCTGCCGCAGTCGTATCGACCACATCCACTTGATATCGGCCAACCCGGTATGTTTTTCCTTGTGAATGGCACACCGCCCCATTTTTACCAAGAGTTAGAAGTATATTCCCATTGGGAAAGCGCTCTTTTAACGCAGGCAAAATATCTTCATCCTTTGTACACCCGGCAATTTGCTTTCCTTCCACCTCGTTTACAATAATCCAATCCAACAATTCCAATGGATAGCTCAATACCGTCTCATTCATCGGCGCAGCATTCAGCGCCGTCTTTAATCCCCTTTTGCACGCTTCTTCAATGATATATCCTACAAGATTTGTTTCGTTTTGCAGCAGAACGAGTCCTTCATTTCCAAAAGAGTCAAGCACAGCATCAATATACGCCTTTGTCAGAAGTTGATTCGTTCCGCCGTGCAAAAGAATGCAGTTTTGTCCGTTTTTATCGACCTGAATAATTGCATGGCCGCCGGTTTCATTCAACACTTCTATGTACGATGTGTCAACGTCATTTTCTATCAGCTTATCTTGAAGCATTTTTCCATCCTGTCCCGCAAACGCTGCATGGAATACAAGATTGCCGGCCCTTGCAGCCGCAATAGACTGGTTTAGCCCCTTGCCTCCGCAATTTATAAATAATTCGTTTGAGGAGAGTGTCTCTCCGGGTGATACAAAGTGCTCCACCGCATATACATAATCAATATTCAAAGAACCAAAATTCAAAATCTTCATACCGCCGCCTCACTCTCATTCTTCTTTTTCTTCGCTTCCTTTCGCCTCTCCTGCTCTCGAAGTTTCTCTTTCCATGAGATTCCCGTAATAATCAGGAAAATACCTAAAATTTGAAGCGGATGAAACCTTCCGAAAAAAGCATAGTCCAGAGCCATCGACGTACCCAATTGCCCCAAAAGCATCAAAATCGTTGAAGCCATAGCACCCGTTCGCCTGGTTCCGATGATTAACAAAAGCGTTGCCAACAAACCGCAGATACTGCCCATATAAAAAAGCAATGGAACTTCCTTCATGTGCGCCCATTGAAACTCACCGCCGTTGCCCATAACAAAAATCAAACATAAAGAAATAATGGAGGCTTCCACATAATTAATCAACGCACCTCGTGTTGTTCCCAGACACTCTCCGGCTTTCACGTTTACCATTTTATTCACCGTAACCAACAATCCGTTTGCAATCGCAACAAGATAATATATCATCATAGCGTTTCTCCTTATTCGTTTACTACAATCAAGACGCCTGCCAACACCAACAGATAACATGGCAATTGTTTGAGACGAAACGGCACTTTTTCAACGCCGAAGAAACCAAAATGATCCACTATTGCCGAGGAAAACATTTGGCCGATTACAGAAATGCTCAACACCGTCGTTGCACCAATTTGCAGCGTACACCAACTACTGCTGGCAACAATAATAACGCCCATAAAACCGACCGTATACACATATTTGGGCACACCTTGGAATGTGATTTTTTGTTTTTCCACTAACTTAATATACGCAATCAAAAATACCAACGCGATTGCATGTACAAAAAAAGAAATACCAAACAAGCTATAATAATTCCCCAATTGACCGTTTAAGGAAATCATAAAACCTTGTAAAATACCGGCCAAAATCAAAAAGAAAAAGTATATCATAAATGCCTCCTAAAAAAGCTGATTTCCCACATTTCGTCATTGTTACCTATTCTACCATAGAGATGTATATACTTCAAATCCAAAAGCAAATTACGGTTAGATTATTACGATTACCGTTGCAATTTTATCGAAATTCGAGTACCATTTAGAATATCAATTTACAAAGGAGGCCAAACAATGGCAAATACGCAACCACACATTCAATTGGATGATGCGCTCAATATTAAATATGCGCTTTTGCCCGGGGATCCGGCCCGGCTGAATCGCATAATCCCTTTCTTAGATGAAGTAGAAGAATTGGCGTTTAACCGCGAATACCGCAGTCTAAGAGGAAAATATAAAGGCATTTCCGTATTGGCAATATCCACGGGTATTGGCGGCGCTTCTGCCGGCATTGCGGTAGAAGAGCTTCATCATATCGGCATTACGCATATGATTCGTATCGGCAGCTGCGGCAGCCTGCAACCGAAGGTAAAAATGGGTGATTTGGTATTGGTTTCGGGCGCCGTTCGTGATGATGGCGCATCCAAGACGTATATCGACGCCATTTTCCCCGCCGTGCCGGATACAGACTTATTTATGGCATGTATCCAAGCCGCAAAGGAAAACAAATTCTCTTACCATACGGGCATNGCCAGAAGCCATGACAGCTTCTATACAGACGACGAAGAACAAATTGATGCATATTGGTCAAAAAAAGGCGTTCTCGGCGCCGATATGGAGACATCCGCATTATTCACTATCGGACATCTAAGAGGCGTTAAAACGGCTTCTATCTTAAATAACGTCGTTGCATACGAGGGCGATACTTCCGACAGTATCGGCAATTATGTTGACGGAGAGTCCCTCGCGATGCAAGGAGAAGAGAACGAAATCATCGCAGCCTTGGAAGCATTTGTCAAAATGGAAAACGATTAAAGACGATTGAGCAAACCCCCGATTGTCTGCGGAACATCTCCGCAGACAATCGGGGGTTGTTTTTTTAATACTTCGCCATCAATTCCATAATTTTGCTTATGAAAGCTTCCCGGTCAATATCCATAACCGCATAATGAATACGCTCATCAAACTGCCTATCGCTGTAAACGTCGGCAACCGTCTTTCCAAGCGTGAGCTTCCCTTCGGTCTCTACACGGATACCCGTCTGCTCTTTTTTAAACATGCTTTCATCCATTGCATAGACTATAGCCGCCGGATCATGCAGTGCGATATTTGGCATTCCCCATGCCTCGTATTGCTTCAAATAAGTCTTTAACAAATCATAGAAAAGCTTCGCTTGAGGGGATGTCAACTTTCCGATTTCTTCCAACTCTTCCGATGTCATGTATGCTTTCATCGTCACATCAAGCCCGCACATATGTACAGGCACTCCTGAGCAGAACATTAAGTCCGCCGCATGCGGATCGGCATATATATTAAATTCAGCAGATGCCGTTGCATTTCCGCCAACAACCGCTCCGCCCATAATGATGATTTTTTTCACAAGCTTCGGCAAATCTTTATACTTTGCAAAAGCAAGGCCTATATTCGTCATGGGTGCAACTGCAATAATCACCAGTTCTCCGTCCAATTCCTTGGCGATGCGGTAGATCGCGTCCCATGCGCGTTCTTCCGGCACTTCGTCATCAGGAATCATATACTGCACGCCGCCAAAACCATCCACGCCATGGAAAAAACTTGCGTCAACGGGTTCTCTTGCCATTGGGTCACTTGCTCCTGAGAAAACGGGAATATCTTTTCTCCCAATTGCATGACGAATGCGCAATGCATTTCTAGTCGTTAAATCAACACCTACATTTCCGGCAACCGTGGTAATCGCCTTGATGTCTAACTCTTGCGCTTGCGCTGCCAACAACAACGCAGCCGCATCGTCTATACCGGGATCACAATCGATAATTACAGGAATACGGCTCATGCGTCTCCCCCCTTTCCATAAGTAGCAATTGCCTCAACCAATAAATCAACAAATGCATCTCTGTCAATATTCATGATCGCCCGTACATTGGGCGCATTTCCGCTTTTTTCGTTCCAATCGGCAACCGTTGCCCCTTTACAGAGATTACCTGTAGTTTCGACTTCAACATACAGCTCACGCATATCCATTATGTCAGGACGAATCAACGCTGCAACAGCAACAGGATCATGCATGGGTGCACCTTCGTAACCAATATTCAAATGGAACTGATAGAAGAATTCCAACCATTGCGCAACAATGTCCGCGACTGGATTATTCAGCGCGCGAATGCGTTCGAAATCTTCCGGGAAAATCAGCGCTTGCTCCGTAACATCTAAACCTGCCATCGTAATCGGGATACCGGAACGAAATACAATCGCTGCCGCATCGGGATCCACCATAATATTAAACTCAGCCGCCGGTGTCCAGTTTCCGTACTGAATTCCACCGCCCATCATCGAAATACCCGTAATTTTATGCTTTAACTCGGGGTGTGCCATAATGAGTGTCGCAATATTTGTCAGAGGGCCTGTAGGCACCAATGTAATGGGTTCACTGCTCTCCTGAATCAATCTTGCCATCATCGTAACAGAATCCACGTGCTCGGCCTCAAACATCGGTTCCGGTAACATGGGACCATCCAAACCGGATTCGCCATGCACAGAAGGCGCGATCTCCAACTCTGCAAACAGCGGAGCCGTTCGTCCACTGGCAACAGGCACCTTTAAATCGATTAACGAACAAATACGTAAGGCATTGTATGTCGTTTTTTCAATCGTTTGATTTCCTGCCGTTGTTGCAATGCCCCGAATATCCAGCATCGGACTGGCATTTGCCAATACCCATGCAATCGCGTCATCATGTCCGGGATCACCATCAAGAATAATCGGAATTTTCTTCATTGTACACCTCCATAAATAATCATAACAATCGGATTGTTAAAAGAAAAGTTGGCTTCGGAAAACCGTCACCAACTTTAAATATTTTTATTTTTGTCTCAATTTCTTTACTTTCTTATAGGTGCTCATTGCATAGATCACCAAACCTATAATTGTAACGGCATAAGGAATTCCCGCAACCAAATAGGATGAGAAGCCCGGCATACCTTCCATTTTGTTACCTAGCGCACTGGCAAACCCAAACAACAATGATGCGAGCATCGTGCCCACCGGCTCACCTTGTCCCATTGCCTGCGCCGCCAATGCGATGAAACCTCGTCCGGCAACGATACCAATGTTCCAGCTCTGAGAATAGTACATCGACATATATGCACCACCAACGCCGCAAAGTGCGCCGGAGATTGCCAAAGCAATATACTTTATCTTCATTACACTGACACCAACGCTATCTGCCGCATGAGAATTCTCACCTACCGCACGGATTTGAAGACCAAGCGCCGTTTTGTAGAGTATAATCCACATGATAATTACCATTAAAAATGCGAAATATGTCAATACCGCATGTCCGGAGAATATCTCTCCAAGCACAGGAATATCTTTTAATATCGGAACATTTACTTTTGGAACCAACATTCCCGGTGTTGTTAATCCGGCAGTGTTCCCTTTTAGGCCTGTAAAAAGGTATAGGAAGAACACTGTACCGCCGCCGCCAATCAAATTAACAGCGATACCGGCCAGAATAATATTCGTTCTCAACTTTAAGGCAAAGAAACCCATAGTCAATGCCACAGACACACCAATAACCACAGCGCCGACAAGACCAACAACCCAACTGTTTGTCCAGTATGCAAACAACACACCAAACAAAGCCGAAATCATCATAGTTCCCTCCAAACCAATGTTTGCAACACCGGCTTTTTGCGATACCAACGACGCCAAAGCCGCCAGCAAAATCGGAGAAGTAATACGAAGGATAGAATAACCAAAACTAGCAGAAAAAACCATATCTATGATTTGTCCCAACATTATGCATTCCCTCCTTCCGCAGCAGCGCGCATGTCTTTCTGACGAATTTCTTCTTTTGTATCTTTAACAACCATCTTCTGACGAGTTTTCGACATAAACTGTTCAGCTGCAAAGAACAAGAAAATAATACCCTGAATGATACTAATCATTTCAGAAGGCACACCTGCATATATGGACATCAATTCGCAACCTCTATTTAGATATGCAATGAATAATGCCGCAAAAGGAATCATGATTGGATTATTTTTTGCCAAAATTGCAACCGTGATGCCCGCCCAGCCATAGCCAGGCAAATCTTTCCATAAAAAGGTATTGTATCTTCCAAGCACTTCGATGGCACCGCCCATACCGGAAAGCATACCGCCGATAACTTGAGATGCGATAATAACTGCGCCAACTTTCATGCCCGAATACTTCGCAAAGGACTCATTGATACCAATCATACGAATGGTATATCCCCAACGCGTGCGGTACATAAAAATTGAAATAACCACTGTCATAACAATCGCAACCACAAAACCCCAGGTCAACTCTGTTCCGGCAATCATTTTGCCAACGGACGCCGTTTCCGCAAACGGGAATGTTTGCGTAGAGCCTTTCGATCTGTCCGCAAATGAAGTGTTTAAAAAGTGCAAAACAATATAGAGCACAACATAGTTCATCATCAAAGAGCAAACCATCTCGCTGGCTTTTAGCTTCACTTTGATGATCGCAGGAATCAACATAACCATGCCGCCGGCAAGTGCCGCAATCAAAATACAAACCACCACATGCACGCCTGCTGCCATAGGAACGTAAATACCTATCAAAGCTGCAATAAAGCCGCCAAGCATGACAGAACCCTCGCCTCCGAGGTTAAACTGATTTGCTGAGAACATAACACAAACCCCGAGACCCGCAAAAATTGTCGGTGTCATGCGAGCCAGAATCGTCAGCATAGACTTCGTATTTAATGTACCATTGCTAACAATCGGCCGAATCAACAAACACTCTAAAGCAGTTGCGGGATCGTCTGAAGAGATAATGATTAAAACAAATGCTACCAAGATTGCGATAGAAATTGCCACAAATCCACGGAAAAATTCAAACATAGTATTTCTCTTGTTACCCATGCAGAACCCTCCTCACTTCTTCTTCTGATTGCTGTTTCAATCCCAGCATATATTCACCCATAACAGTGTCGGTCAACGTGGTTGTATCTTCAAAATAAGCAGAAATACCACCATTATACATAATAATTAAACTGTCGGAAAGTTCCATAACTTCGTTTAAGTCGGCAGAAACCAAGAGCACTGCTGCACCGGCGCGGCTAAGCTCGACCAGTTTTTTGCGAATGAACTCTGTTGCGCCAACGTCAATACCACGTGTCGGCTGATCAGCGATAATCAAGACAGGATCACTCGAAAACTCTCTGGCAACAACCACTTTTTGAATGTTACCGCCGGAAAGCATACCAACTTGCTGCTTTCTGGACTTACAGAGCACTTTGTAGTCTTTAATCAATTGATCGCTATCTTCGTGCATTTTCGTCATATCAAACAAAATGCCCTTGTTATATCGTTTGTCTCCCACGCGGTCAGACATTATATTTTCTTCAATCGTTCCCGTTCCCGCAATACCATATGTCATACGGTCCTCCGGAATCAGAGAAACGCCCATTTCGCGGATTTCTCGTTGAGGACGGGCAATAACCGTTTTGCCTTGCACTTCGACGTTGCCTGCATCGGGGACATTCAAGTGGAAAAGCATTTCGACCAACTCTTTTTGTCCATTACCCTCAACACCAGCAATACCAAGAATCTCGCCTTTGCGCAAATCAAATGAGAGTTTGTCCAACATCTTCTTACCCCAGGCATTTGTATACTCCAATTCATGCACCTTCAAAACAATGTCTGTCGGTACAGCTTTTTCCTTTTCGACTGTCAAAATAACGTCGCGGCCAACCATCAACTTGGAAATTTCTTCTTTGCTGATTGTGTCCGTCTCATAAACGCCCATAGATTTACCACCGCGCATAATAGTCAGGCGGTCTGTAAGTTGCTTAATCTCGTGAAGTTTATGGGAAATGAAAATTAGCGTATATCCCTGTTCTTTCAAGTGAATCAATTCTTTGAACAATTCTTCCGTTTCCTGCGTTGTTAAAACCGCCGTCGGTTCGTCCAAAATCAGAATTTTTGCACCACGAACAAGCGCTTTCAAAATTTCAACCTTTTGTTTCATACCAACAGGAATATCTCTTACTTTCGCATTGGGATCAACATAGAGATTGTATTTTTTTGAAAACTCTTCTGTGATTTCAACTGCTTTTTTGTAATCAATAAACAGTTTGTTTCCCTGCTTCGGCTCCATACCCAACACCATATTTTCGGCAACTGTTAAGTTTGGTACCAACATGAAATGCTGATGAACCATGCCAATTCCTTTGGAAATTGCGACTGTTGGCGAAGTCAGCGCAACAGATTCACTGTTTACAATAATCTCCCCTTCGGTTGGTTGCTCCAATCCAAAAAGCATCTTCATCAACGTCGATTTCCCTGCCCCATTTTCACCCATTAGTGCATGTATTTCACCGCGTTTCACGTTGAAATCAACACCTTGATTGGCCGCAATACCATTTGGATATACTTTCGTAACACCCTTCATTTGGACAATATACTCGTTGTCAGCCACTGCTCAGGCTCCCTCCTCTTTTGCATAGTTACAAGAAATGCCATTCTACTTTCATTGATAAATACTGGATGTATCCTCAAAAAAACCTTTTTGTTGATGTTGAAAAGGTTTTTTTGAAAATACTTTTTCAAAAAAGGGGAGCCAAGGCTCCCCTCTTTATTTTTATTTCTGCCATGTCTTAATATATAAAATCATTAAGGCTTTACAGATTCTCTCAATTCTTGAATAGCATTGGATTCATCGCCAATTGCTGTAGGAATAGAAACGTCACCGCCAGCAACTGCTTCGATTGCCGCTTCCACTTTATCTTTGATGTCATCAGGAGTGATTACATCGAAGTTTTTATCTGTTACAATGCCGATACCGCCTTCTTTGATACCCAATAAGATATGGCTGCCGAAGTGTTCGTTACCTGCATCCCACTCGTCAAAAATCCAAACGATGGAGTTACCAACATTCTTCAAACCGGATGTCAATGTGATTGCAGCCAATTCGGAAGAAAGTGTCAATTCCTGATCGGAGTCAACGCCAATGAAGTAAGCTTTGCCTGTTTCTAAAGCAGCTTCAACAGCACCGTTACCGGAATTGCCGGCAACACCCCAGATAATGTCGCAGTTATTGTCATTGATCATAGATTCAGCTAATTCTTTTGCTTTTGCAGGATCGATGTAACTGTTAACATATCTTGTATCTATCTTGATGTCAGGATTGGATTCCTGTGCACCTAAAATAAATCCGTATAAGAAATCGTTGATAACCGGGCTGTCTACGCCGCCAACAAAGCCAACTACTGCATCATCATTGATACCTTCGATATCAGATACTGTTGTCATTGCACCAGCATAAACGCCTATCAAGTAACCTAAGTCATTTTGAGCATAGCTTAAATTAACAACGTTAGGCAATTCATAAGTTGTATCATCATAGATTAAGTATTTCTGATCTGGATACATTTCAGAAACGTTTTTCAAATAGTCAGGCATCTGGTATGTACCAACAATGATCAAGTCGTATTCATTGGAACTGGATACTTCTTCCAAGAAAGCCTGCCATCTTGCTTCATCCTCTGTTGTAGCACCCATTTCGATTGTAGTGTAAGTAATTCTGCCGGCTGCTGCTAATTCAGCTAAACCAGCTTCAGCGGAGTCAAAGAAAGATTTGTCGCCAAGGTTACCGTTTACTAAGTTACAAACGTTGTAAACCTTGCCACCGTTCTCATCATCGCCATTGTTGTCAACAACCGCATTGTCTGCGTTGTTTGCATTGTCGTTGTTTGTTGTGCCGCCGCAACCTGCAAGCATAGATACAGCCATAGCAGAAACAACGAGCATAGAAAGCAATTTTTTCATAGTTTTCTCCCTTTCTTTTTTGCGTATTTTAATTACTCTGTAAAGATGTTATGCAAAAAATAAATGCATATTACCCTCTTGAATATTTTACAATGTATGTTTCTATTTGTCAATTCATTTACTTGTTTTCCTGTCCTGTTTAGTACTATTGTTCATCCTCTATTTCATATCCCGAAATGATTCTCAACTTTTTATCAATCCTTGATATTTCAACATTATCCGACATCAAGAAGGATTACATTTTTTTTTTTTTTTTTTTTTGTGCAGAGCGAAATTTTTAACCCCGGCCGAATAGACCTTTTTTCTTTGGCGCCGCTTCTACCGGAGGCGGTGCTTCATTGGAAAGATTCGGTTCACTCTTAGCGTATATTTCACTTTTGATAACAGGAACACGTACACCTTTATTTAAACCAAACTCAATGATAAAACAGCCATACGTAACGTCTACTACTCTGCCGAACATACCGCCGTTTGTTACAACACTGTCGCCTACTTTGATAGCTTCGCGCATTTCAGACATCTGCTTTTCTTTTTTCTGGTTTGGTCTGATTGATAGAAAATACATAATCAAAACAAATGCAACAAAGTAAATCAAAATCAGCATCATCGGATTACCTTCAAATAATCCGCCAAAAAACCCCATCTCCATAGCACCGCCTGTCGCTGTTCCTTCGGCTGCTCCCGCTGCGTTGCTATTGCCCGGCAAAATTTGTGTACTTGATAAAAAAAATCTCATAAAAGGCATTTATCTCGCTCCCATCATTTATAAAGTAATTCGTCTCGTAAAAAACACAATAGTGATATTATATAGAAATTTCTCTCTACCGTCAAGGTGATTCTTGCCCATTTTTGGCAAAGCCATCCAATTTTGCCTTCTTATACGCAGGAAAGCGCTCCTCATCCAGCGCTTCGCGTATTTCTTCCATCATGGTGTTAAAGAAATACAAATTGTGAATCACACATAGGCGCATTGCCAACATTTCCTTCGCCTTAAATAAATGGCGTATATATGCTTTCGAATATCTCTTGCAAGTGGGACAATCACAAGTTTTATCAATCGGAGAATCATCCAGCTCGTGCTTTGCATTTAATATGTTGAGCTTCCCAATATTCGTGTACACATTGGCATGGCGTCCGTTTCTTGCAGGCAATACACAATCAAAGAAGTCGACGCCTCTCTCTACCGCTTCCAAAATATTTTCCGGCGTACCCACACCCATCAAATATGTGGGTTTGTTCTGCGGCAAATGCGGAACGACTGTTTCAATAACATGATACATCTCCTCGTGGCTTTCGCCAACCGCCAGACCNCCGATGGCGTAGCCATCTAAATCCATTTCTGAAATTTGTTTTGCNTGTTCCACTCGAATGTCGTCATAAGTTGCACCTTGATTGATACCAAACAGCATTTGATCTTTATTAATGGTATCATCCAACTGGTTTAAACGATTCATTTCTTTTTTACAACGCTCCAGCCAGCGGGTTGTCCTTGCCACAGAGGCTTCGACGTATGGACGCTCGGCGGGAATCCCAATACACTCATCAAATGCCATTGCGATGGTCGATGCCAAATTCGACTGAATTTGCATACTTTCCTCCGGTCCCATAAAAATTTTTCTGCCATCAATGTGAGAGCGAAAATCTACACCTTTTTCTGTGATTTTTCGCAAAGAAGTCAATGAAAATACTTGAAAACCGCCGGAGTCCGTGAGAATCGGCTTATCCCAAACCATAAACGGATGTAGACCCCCCAGTTTTTTTATCACTTGATCCCCCGGACGCAAGTGCAGATGATATGTATTGGAGAGTTCAACCTGACACTTGATTTGTTCCAAATCCTCTGTGGAGAGTGCTCCTTTGATTGCTGCCGCCGTACCAACATTCATAAATACCGGTGTTTGAACAACACCGTGCGGCGTATGAAATTCGCCGCGTTTGGCTCTTCCACAGGTTTTCAACAATTTATACATAAAACCGCTCCGTTTCTTTCTCTTATTTCGAATACTCTATATCATACTTTCTTTTTATTCCGAATTCAAGTAGAATTCTATTTTTGTTTCCCCTCCTTTGTGATATACTAAAAGAAAACGAAATGGAGTTATCTATATTATGTCTATTGATTTGATCGCCTCAACTACTTTTGGCTTGGAATCCGTTGTGAAGAGAGAATGCCAAAACCTAGGGTTTGAAAATATAAAAACATCTGACGGAAAAGTGGAATTCACTGGCAATGAAACAAGCATTGCAAAAGCAAACATCTGGCTGCGTTGCGCCGGACGAGTCTGGATAAAAATGGGGAGTTTTACTGCCGTTACATTCACACAGCTCTTTGATCAGACCAAGGCGCTCCCATGGGGTGATTGGATTCCGGTTGATGGAAAGTTTACCGTTGTAGGAAAATCCGTGAAATCCACACTTTTCAGCGTTTCCGACTGTCAGGCGATTGTGAAAAAAGCGGTTGTTGATAAGCTGAAAGAAAAATATGAAGTGGATTGGTTTGACGAGACAGGTGCTTCTTATACCATTCAGGTAGGTATTTTGAAAGATGTGGTTACGCTTGCCATTGATACCAGCGGCTCTGGGCTCCATATGCGGGGATATCGTGCAAATGCCATGGATGCACCGCTAAAAGAAACGCTCGCCTCCGCTATGATACAGTTGAGTTTTTGGAGAAAAGATAGGATTCTGCTTGACCCGTTTTGCGGCTCCGGCACCATTCCGATTGAAGCAGCAATGCTGGCACGAAATATCGCGCCGGGACTTCAACGCACATTTGTGAGTGAAGAGTGGGCACGCATCGGTGAAGATGTCTGGAAAAAAACGCGACAAGATGCCTATCGTGCAATCGACTATGATGTAACACCTAACATCTATGGCAGTGATATCGATGCTGCTACCATTGCACTTGCAAAGGAGAATGCGGAAAAAGCAGGCGTGGATGATTGTATCACATTTGAAGTGAAACCCTCGTCGGAAATCACATTACCCGGGAAATATGGTGTCATCATCACAAATCCGCCTTATGGCGAACGTATCGGTGAATTAAAAGAAGTTGAGAATATGTACCGTGACCTTGGTGCAACTATGAAAGAGGACTATACATGGTCTACCTATTTAATCACCTCCATGGAATACTTCGAAACACTTTTTGGGAAAAAGGCTGATCGAAAGCGAAAGTTGTTCAACGGCCGTATCAAAACGGACTACTACCAGTTTGAAGGACCAAGACCGCCAAAATCAGAATAAAAAAGAAGCAGACGGCGTTTTGAAAAAACGTCATCTGCTTTTCTTTATTTAAACCGATGTTTCTTTTTCGGCTGTTTCAAGGCACCTCCTCGTTTTGAAGGGCTACGGAATCCATACGCCCTTGCACGCCGTCCTCTGCGACGCACCAAACGAATCACAATATAAATCAAGAGCAAAGCCAAAAGTACAATCCCCAGACCAATAAGTCCTTGTATACTCATCATAATTGTCAAAAAATTCTGGAAAAAGTATTCTATATTACTTAAAACCGTCCATTTGTTTATTGTACGACTTGCAAGAACATCTACCTGCATTATTTCTTCTCCGTCCACCAGAAAAGAAACTGTACCGACTTTCGCGCCGATCTCAATGGGCGCACGCAAAGATATAACGCCTTCTTTGTCTGCAATTGTATAGGCATCATCGTAGGTAAGCGTTGTCACAACATGCTCTGCTGTTCCGACCGGCAGATACATAATCACTTCCTCAGCCGCAACCACCGATAAGGTATCCCCTTCCAAGCGATTATTTTGAACCAAGCCAATTTCGCCCAACGCAGCATATTGCCTTGAGAGAATGCTGTTTTCATATTCATTGAACGCATATTCAAATAAACCTGTTGCATCCAACCATCTTCCGGGATCCTCCGAATCGAATATAATCGTTATAAAAGAGTCTTGATCTTTCTTCGCCGAAGCGGCCAAGCAGTGACCCGCTTGTCCCGTGAATCCGGTCTTGATGCCGGATGCAAATGAATAATTATACTCATTATTCGTAATCAGCAAATTATGACTACGCCATGCATAGTCTTGCGTTAACAAGCCGTCATCGTCCGAGAACATATTGTCTGCACCGTTGCCGGAAAAACTTCGTTCACTCGCAATTTCAGCGAGTATCGGAATTTCCATGTACGCCAGTGAAAACAAGGCCATATCGTATGCACAGCTATAATGATTTTCTTCATGATAGCCGTGGGCATTGGTGAAATTCGTGTCCACAGCGCCTAATTCTTTGGCTTTATCATTCATAAGCTTCGTGAAAAGAATCTCACTTTGTGCAAAATTCAAAAGAGCGTCATTTTCCGCCCTGCGTGCAACTGCAACTGCCAATACATTTGCGGAATCATTTCCCGAGGGGATGATTAACCCACGAATCAGATTACGAATGGTTAATGTTTCACCAACTCTGTGCCCCGCCTTGCTGGAGTCCCATGCAACTTCGTTAATTTCCGTACCAACCTTGACCAATTCCTCCGGTTGATAGTAATCCAGCACAACAAGCGCGGTGATTATTTTCGTCATACTGGCAGGATACAGCCGCTCATGGGCATCTTTTTCATAAAGAATCGTTCCCGTTGACTGTTCCACAACAATGGCACTCACCGCCCCAATTTCAGGTGCACCGTCTGCTGCGAGCGCCACTACCTCAAGCGTAGGATAAGTTGACTCTAACAACTCCTCAGAATCGGCCAAAACGATATCGTTACTCGAATTTGCCGTGGATTCACCATTAGAACAACCGCCAAAGCATAATGACGCCGCAAGAAACAGCGTTGTTATGCTCTTCAAAGACTTTTTCATTTCATAACGCCCTTTCTACTCTTCTTTCTCCTTAAAAATCCATCTTCGGAATGCAAATACAGCCATCACCGCCTTTGTTTCAAATCAACGGCAAAACCATTACTCCTCTAGCGATGCAAAACGCCCTCTTCTTCCAAATATTCCAGACTGCGTTCTAAAGCAAACGCCAAATCCCCTTCGGTCACATCAATCCACAATCCGTCAAGCTGCCTTCGAAACCACGTCAATTGGCGCTTTGCGAAATGCCGTGTTCCTTTTTTCAATTCCAGGACAACTTCCTCTAATGAAATTTCCCCATCAAAATATGGCATAAACTCTTTGTAGCCCAACCCCTGCATAGAAGTCAAATTCCGCGAAAACCCCTTGCCCAAAAGCTCTTTGACCTCGTTCAAAAGACCATCTTTCATCATTTTATCTATACGCATCTCAATTCGAGTGTATAATTTTTCCCGATTCATGCTTAGTATAATGACCCCCGCTTGATACGGCGATTCTTTTTTCTTTTGCTCCTTATTGTGTGTCGAGAACAATTCGCCCGTTAGATAGTGGTACTCTAATGCACGAGTGACCCGCTTCACATTATTGGCATGGATGATTTCTGCATACGCAGGATCAATGCGTTGCAANCGTTTATATAGTACATCCACACCCGCCTCCTCCGCCTCCCGNTAACAAGCTTCCCGAAAGGAGGTATCTCCGCTTGTCTGCGTAAAATCCGTATCGTATAGAAGCGCATTTACATAAAAACCNGTTCCCCCAACAACAATCGGTATTTTTCCCCGTTGCCAAATATCGTTCATATACNGCTTCGCTTTTTCTTGAAAAATCATGACATTGTATTCCTGATCAGGCTCCAATTCGTCCACCAAATGNTGTCGAACACCATCAGCCTCCTCAGCTGTCACCTTTGCTGTGCCAATATCCATATATTTNTATATCTGCATAGAATCAGCCGATANAATTTCACCATCGATTTTTTTCGCTAGCATAATCGAAAATTTTGTTTTACCGCAAGCCGTNGGCCCGGCAATAATAATAAGAGGTTTTTTCATAAAACCCTCCTAATCTTGAATTCGTTTGAACTTCTTTTCCAGTTCNTATTTCGTCATTTCGATAATTGTCGGCCTGCCATGCGGGCAAGTAAATGGATTTTCCAATTTCAATAACCGCTCAATCAAAGCCTCCGCTTCCTGAAAGCTTAGTGTATCATGTCCTTTTACTGCCGCTTTGCAAGCCATGGTCGCCACAGTCAAAAGCTTCGTATCATAGATATTTTGAATTTTCTGCTCCGACAGCTGATCTAAGATATCCATAAAAAATCCGACGTCATCCGTTTCACGCAGTAACTGCGGAACAGAACGCAACGCAAAAGTATGCACTTCAAACTGCTCCAATTCAAATCCAAAGCCTTCCAACAGGGTCTTATTTTCTTTCAACACTTCCAATTCTCTCTCATCTAAAGATAACATCATTGGCGTCAGCAATCGTTGAGAAACGGCTGTTTCTTCCTTAAACCGATTCATAAATTCTTCAAAAAGAATACGCTCGTGCGCTGCATGCTGATCAATCATATACATCGAATGATCCTGTTCTACAACCCAGTATGTACGAAATAGTTGTCCGATAATCTTATAATTCTTAAAAAATGCTTCTTTCTTCTCCGCCACCTCTGTTACGGTTGCCTCCGTAGGTATCTCCTGCTTCACAAAACCGGCTTGTACGTCCTCTTTTGCAGGTACACTCACTTTTTCAACGATATAATGTTCTCTCTCCTGCCTCACCGGTGTATGCTTGCTCTTTCGTTTAAGCAAATCATCAATACGCTTAGGCACTTGTTCCAATGTCGGATTTTCCGCGGAGAATATCGGAACTTGTTCGTCACGTTTCACTGCGGATAAGTCAAATACCGACTCCTTTTGCTGCGGCGAAGATTCCGCCTGTCCGGGTGTATCAGCCGACGGTTTTTCATCTGCCATATCCAATGCCTGTTGTTCAAGTACAGGGCGTCTCTCTTTTGGCTTTTTATCCCACTCAACACGGGGAATCAGCACCTCACTCTCCAGCGCCTTGCAAACGGCATGAAAAAATAATTCATATATCTCATCGTCATTTTTAAAACGCACTTCCAGCTTCGCAGGGTGTACATTCACATCCACATGAGACGGTGCAATCTCCAGATTCAGCACAAATACAGGGAACTTTCCGGTCATCAAACGAGTTTTATATGCATCTTCCACAGCCGATGCAACAATACTGCTTTTTATATATCGCCCATTGATAAATAAATTTTCATAGTTCCTACTGATAGCAAATTCGCCCTTTTTGTAGGATAACGGCAGCATTTGATTGGCAACATCTTTGCCATACACATAGAATACCGCTGTTTTCGGATCATTATTTCCGGCTGTATGCAGCATTGTTGTACCGTTATTGATATAACAAAAGGAGATTTCAGGATGTCCCAGTGCCAGCCGTTGAAGCAACTCGGAAACATTTCCGCTCTCAGTCGCCGCACGTTTCAAAAATTTCTTTCTTGCAGGCACATTATAGAATAGATTCTGCACGGTAATGGATGTTCCTTCATTACAAGCAATGTCCTGAATTTTACGCACCTCGCCTGCATGAATCTGAATATACGTTCCTGTCTCTTCATCCTTCGTTCTTGTCGTCATTTCAACTTGCGAAACAGCGGCGATACTTGCCAGCGCTTCACCACGAAAACCCATAGTGAAAATCTGCTCCAAATCCTCAATTTGATTGATTTTGCTTGTTGCATGACGAAGAAAGGCAGACTTCACCTGCTCTTTGGGGATGCCGCTTCCGTTATCCGTGATTCGGATATAGGAAATACCACCGTCTTTTATTTCCACCGTCACAGAAGTCGCCCCTGCATCCATTGCATTTTCCGCCAACTCCTTCACAACGGATTTGGGGGACTCCACTACTTCGCCGGCAGCTATTTTGTTAATGGTTTTTGTGTCTAATAATCGAATTTTTTGCATTGCGCCCCTCCTTTTCGCCCTACATACCCTTCGCTTTCTTCTGTAATTCAAAAAGTGTCTGCAAAGCCTCAATCGGCGTCATAGACATCACATCCATTTTCGACAAGTCGTCGATTAATTGATTCTCTTGAATAGAAAACATATCCACTTGGGTTGCTTCTGCCGCCTGTCTCTCCGCAGACTCTATCGCAAGCTTTTTCGTTTTTTTCGTAATATTTGCTGCATCCAACTGTTTCAAAATCTGTCCGCTTCGGCGAATAACTTTATGTGGTAAACCGGCCAATTTCGCTACTTGGACGCCATAACTATTATCCGCGCCGCCGCGCTGTATCTTGTGAAGGAAGATAATATCTTCTCCCTCCTCGTGCACAACAATACAATAATTTTTCACGCCGGAGAGTTTCCCCTCGAGCTCTGATAGCTCGTGATAATGGGTAGCAAAGAGCGTTTTTGCACCAATTTGCTTTTGGTCAGCAATATACTCTAATACAGCCCACGCAATACTTAACCCATCGAAGGTACTGGTACCGCGGCCAATTTCGTCTAATATTAACAAACTCTTTTCTGTTGCATTGTTTAAGATATTCGCAACTTCTGTCATCTCCACCATGAATGTGCTCTGTCCCGCACTCAAATCATCTGACGCCCCGACACGGGTGAAAATACGGTCAACAATACCCACGTGCGCTTCTTTCGCCGGAACAAAACTGCCGATTTGCGCCATCAACACAATCAGCGCCGTCTGCCGCATATAAGTGGATTTTCCCGCCATATTCGGCCCGGTGATAATTGCCAGACGTGTATCCTCGCTGTCTAAAAAAACATCATTTGGAATAAACTGATTATTCAGCATCTTCTCAACCACCGGATGCCGCCCTTCCACAACAGCAATACGGTTACCATCATCCACAGTCGGCTTCACATAATTGCATTTTTGCGCCACATCAGAAAGAGATTGCAGTGCATCCACCGTTGCAACCAAATGGGCACAATACTGAATGCGTTCCACCTCTGCGGCAATGGCATTACGAATATCTGAAAATAAACGATATTCCAAATCTACGATTTTTTCTTCCGCACCTAAAATTAGTTCTGCCAATTCATTTAACTCCGGTGTAATATAGCGCTCTGCATTTGCCAGCGTCTGCTTACGAATGTAGCGTTCCGGAACCTCACCAATATTAGACTTTGTTATCTCTATGTAATAACCAAAAACTTTATTAAAGCGTACCTTCAAGTTTTTGATTCCCGTTTTCTCTTTCTCGTCGTCTTCCAACTCATGGATCCATGTCGTTCCTTCGGACTTTGCCTTCGCATAAACGTCCAGCTCCTCTGAAAATCCTGCCCGAATCATTCCGCCTTCACGCACCGTAAAAGGAGGCTCGTCCACAATCGCTTGCGTTATCAATTCTGTAATATTCTCCAACGGATCTAATATGTCAAAAATCCCTTTCAGGCATGGACTTTTCGCCCGCCCCAAAATCATCTTTAATTGCGGCAAATTCTCAATCGAATTCTTCAACGCAACCAAATCCTTCGCGTTTGCGCTTTGATAAATCACACGCCCCATAATACGTTCGAAATCATACATAGAGTGAAGAATATCCTTGATTTCTTCCCGCATAAATAAGTCGCTGTATAGTTCCTCTACACCATCGAGGCGTTTTTGAATTTCCGCCACGCTCAGCAACGGCTGCTCTACCCACTTGCGTAGCAAGCGGGCCCCCATCGCCGTCTTCGTATCATCCAAAACGCTCAGCAAAGAACCCCTGCGGTTCTTTTCCCGCATAGTCTCTGTTAATTCCAAATTCCGTCTCGTGGAAACATCCAAGAGCATAAAATCTGCTGTTGTGTAATATTTCACGGAAGAAATATGATTCAAATCGTTTTTTTGTGTCTCTGTTAAGTACCAAAGCAGCCCGCCTGCCGCCGAAACTGCAAACAATCGCTTCTTTAATCCATAACCATCCAAGCTTTTTACATCAAAATGACGTAACAAGGCTTCCTTTGCCGTATTATAATCATACATACGTCCATCAATGTCATTTAAAAAGTAATGGAAACGGCTCTTCACTTCCCGCGCCAACGGAGAATTCAAAAAAGCCTCATTGCAAACAATCTCAGCCGGAGAAAACCGTGCAATTTCGTCCATTATTTTTGCCACAGCTTGAATACTGCTAAATTCCGTCGTTTGAAATTCACCCGTCGTCACATCACAAGTGGCAATACCATACCCGCTGGCACTGCTGTAGATAGAAAGTATATAATTGTTTTTTCTCTCATCCAAAACACGGTTATCCAGTACTGTGCCCGGGGTAATGACACGAACCACATCCCGTTTTACCAGACCTTTTGCCTCTTTTGGATCCTCCACCTGTTCACAAATAGCGACTTTGTAGCCCTTCTCGATCAATCGGGCAATATATCCGTCTGCCGAATGAAATGGCACACCGCACATGGGCGCACGTTCTTCTTGCCCCCAATCCTTTCCCGTCAAGGTAATCTCTAATTCCTTCGATGCAATCACCGCATCTTCAAAGAACATTTCATAAAAATCTCCCAAGCGGAAAAAAAGCAGACAGTGCTTATGATTTTCTTTAATTCCAAAGTATTGCTGCATCATTGGTGTGATTTTTGCCACGTGATTTTTCCCCCTTGTTCAATAATCTTTATGGCAAACCCGAACTCAAAAGAGTTCGGGCAAAGCCGTCAAGACCATTTCTGCCTTTCGCGGTAAATCATCCGCTTCAAAAGCGATGATATGCATTTGTTTATCGTGCGTTGCTTTTATTTTTGCTCTGCTTTTTTGAAACAGATATTTTTAATGTTTCGTCCGCTTTCATTACATTCCGCAGCCGCAACCGCCTCCACAGCCGGAGCAAGCACTTGGACTGCATCCGCCTGCCGCCTGTTGATCTTCTCCACTCATAGTTGATGTGATGATGGAAAATACGGAATTCATATAATTATTGAAGTTCGATTCCGCTGAAAATAAATTTGCTGCCAATGGATTATTCTTAATAGATTCACCCATTTCGTTCATTTTCGTATGGAAATCTTTCTGCTCTTCTGCGGAAATACCGCCGGCTCTCATTTTTGTTTCAAACTCCTGGTGTAATTTTGTATATTCTTCTACCTCGCTGGAAATTGTCGAATCGCTTTCATAAGCGGCTTTCGCCTCCATTAACGCTTCCACCTGAGGTGTTTTTGCCAATTCCTCGCCTAAGTTTCTAGCCAATTCAAAAATTGTTGCCATCTTTATTCACCTTTTATCCTTTCTCCTATTACATAAAATGTCTTGTTTTCTTTTATCTTAACGGGTACAATTTCACCGATTAAGCTCTCATCACCCTCAAAATGAACCAATGTGTTATTATCCGCCCTGCCTGAAAGCACCATCGGATTTTGTCGGCTGATTTCCTCCGCCAATACCATAACATCTGATCCAACTTGATTTTTATTGATTTCATGAATGAGCGGATTAATTACATCTAACATACGTGCAAAACGCTCCTTCGCCGCCTCTTCATCCACTTGGTCAGGCATCGTTGCAGCAGGTGTTCCGGTACGCTTGGAGTAGATAAACGTGTATGCCGCAGAAAATCCAACCTTTCGAATCACATCCAGTGTCTCTTGAAAGTCTTCTTCCGTCTCCCCGGGAAATCCCACCATGATATCTGTACTAATCGTAATATCCGGCATTGCCTCTTTCACTTTGCGAATGGAGTGCAGGTAATCCTCTTTCGTATAACGGCGATTCATACGATGCAGGATTTCCGTGCTTCCTGCTTGAAACGGCAAGTGCAAAAACTCACATACCTTATCGCACGCCTTCATTGCAGATATCAAATCATCGGAAATGTCCTTTGGATGTGAAGTCATGAAACGAATACGTTTCACCCCTTCAATTTCATTTACTTTACGCAACAGCTGGGCAAAACTGACCGGATTGTCCAAGCTCTTGCCGTAGGAGTTTACGTTCTGACCCAATAACACAATCTCTTTTACACCATTTTCAACCAGTTTTTGCACTTCCTGCAAAATATCTTCAACCTCACGGCTGCGCTCTCGTCCTCTGACATAAGGCACAATGCAATACGAACAGAAATTATTACATCCAAACATAATATTGACGGATGCTTTAAATGCGTGGCGTCTAATTGCAGGCAAATCTTCCACTACTTCCTGATGTTCCTGCCAAATATCATAAACAGCACTGCCATTTTCCATTCGGGTAACCATCAATTCCGGCAACTTGTACAAATTAAATGTGCCAAAAACAATGTCTACGTGCTTATGCGTTTTTTGCAGTGTTTTCAATACCGTCGGTTGTTGTGTCATGCAACCGCAAAGAGCAACCAGCGTATCCGGCCTTGTTTTTTTATAATGCTTAAGCCAGCCCAATTTACCATATACTTTCTGTTCCGCATTCTCACGAATACAACAAGTATTATAAATAACAAAATCCGCCTCAATCTCCAACTCCGTCGACTCATATCCCATCTCTGTCAGCATACCTTCCAACTTCTCGGAATCGTGGGCATTCATCTGGCAACCCATGGCCAAACTGTAGAACTTCTTGCGTTGTCCCGTTTGCGCATAGTCCGCTTCATTCTTCTCTCTGATTTTTTCTATATAGTCCAACTGCCTTGCCAATTCCGATTGGTCAATTGCAGGTTTCTGCTTCATTTCGCTCATGACTTTCCCTTTCTGTAATGATTTCAAACATCTCAAAATTCCACCTTATAGTATATCATAATCGAAAGGTATGCTCAATGTATTTTTCGCCGAAAGCAATGGAGACAAACTCCATATTATACAGCATTCCCATTTATACAAAATCACATAAGCGAATATCATTTCCATGTTTTTTTATAATTTCCAGTAAATCCGTTGGTTTCAGAAACACGGAAGCCGTGTTTTCATTGGGATGAACACCTATTTGTGTCATTTCCAACAAGTCATTATCGATGATCACTTCGACGGTATGCTCCAAGTCATTTAAGATACCAAGCGGTGTTACAGAACCCTTAGCAACACCCAAAAATTTTTGTAATCGTTCCTCTGAAGCAAAGGATAGCGCCCCTGTCCCAAATAGCTTGCCAAATTGTTTTAAATCCGCTTTTTTATTCCCCTGAATTACAATCAGAAAATGCCGCTTCCCTTTCTGGTCTCGAAGAAACAAATTCTTAACAATTTGATTCATATTTTCTAGTCCCAACTCGGAGACTTCATCAATCGTAAAAACAGGCTTGTGTTCGATCCATCTGTAATCTATATGATGATGGTTCAAAAAATCCCGTATTTCTGCTTTTCCGTACATATCATATTCCCCCATCGCTACTTTTCTTTTTTCCATTATAACGAAATTTGCAAAAAAAAACATGCTTCGTTTGATTGTTAACAATTTGTTCACAAACCCTACATACCCCATTCACAAACCTATTTTATGATATAAATATCCTAGAACAGGATAAAGCAAATGACATAGTAATACATACCCTCCCCTTTTGAAAAAGAGCCCCGACGGCTCTTTTTCTTTTTGTGTTCATTTACAAAAATTTGTGATATGATGATAGCATAAAATGAAAGCGGGGTATTTTTATGGGTAAGCTTATTGATGATGCGAAACAAATTGTGCATTCGGCCATTCAAACAGTGTTGCCCGATGCCGCAGTAAAACGAGCGTTAGAGAATAGAGTGTTCGACGGAAAAGTTGTCGTGATTTCCGTAGGCAAAGCCGCATGGAGTATGGCAAAGGCAGCAAAGGAAATACTGCACGGGCGTATAGATACAGGTATTGTTTTAACAAAATATCATCATTCACAAGGTGATATCGACGGCTTCACTATTTTGGAAGCAGGGCATCCCCTTTTGGACGAGCAATCCATTATGAGCACGGAAATGATCATTCAGGCAGTGAATAATCTAAATGAAGAAGACACCGTTGTTTTCTTGCTTTCTGGCGGCGGTTCCGCACTTTTTGAGAAACCCGCAGGAGCGTTAACACTGGAGGATATCTTAAACACAACGGATAAATTACTTTCTTGCGGTGCAGATATCGTTGAAATCAATACTATCAGAAAACACTTGTCTGCCGTAAAAGGCGGTCGATTTGCACAAATATGCGCACCTGCAAAAGTATTCACAATCGCCTTGAGCGATATTGTTGGGGATCGTATAGATTCCATTGCATCCGGTCCGACTTGTGCCGATTCCTCTACCTGTGATGATGCAAAGAAAGTAATCGAAAAGTATCAATTGGATCTACCCGCGCATGTTCACACACAAATACTCATCGAAACACCAAATAAAATTACGAACAGCGAAATTATGATTACCGGCAGTGTGTCACAACTGTGTTCTGCGGCGGCCAAAACCGCAAAATCTCTCGGTTATAACCCGCTCATCCTCTCCACTATGCTGGATTGCGAGGCGCGAGAAGCAGGCCGCTTTCTTGGTTCCATCGCACGAACCATTCAAAAAGATGCTTCGCCGATAGCCCCTCCCTGCGCTGTGATTTGCGGCGGTGAAACCATTGTTAAGATTACAGGAAACGGTCTGGGCGGACGCAATCAGGAATTCGCTTTGGCAGGCGCCGAAACCATTGCAGGGCTGGAAAATGTCGTTCTGGTCGGCGTTGGCTCTGATGGTACAGATGGCCCTACGGATGCCGCAGGAGGCATTGTAGACGGCAATACAAAATACCGGTTGGATGGAAAAGAGATTTCCATCTCTACCGTATTGCGGGAAAACAATTCGAATTTCGCATTAAAAGAAGTAGGATCATTATTGACTACCGGCCCAACCGGTACAAACGTAAACGATTTATATTTTATTTTAATTGGTGAGTAATTTGTTACGTATGATTATACTGTCATAATTTGTTTGCCCTTACTATAACGTGTAATTAATTCCCCAATACGAAATCAATATCTCATTATTTTTATTGAATCCTCTATCGGATGATTTGAAATCGCGCCCAGTTGTTAAATCGGAGGTATATAAAATGAAAAAATTTCAACCTATTTCCTTAAAAGTAAACGATACACAGCTGCTACAGACTGAGTTAGAAACCGCCGCCCCATTCGGCCCCTTGCGAATTGGCAATACGCATCTGTTCTATGTCGGCGTTATCTCTACACAATATCTTCCGCTTGCAGATATTGCATGGGTGTATATCCGCAAGGAAGATAACCTGACCTCTATGGGGTGCAGACGGGTGAGTATACTGGAAAGCTTCTTGGTGCTGGTCACCACCACGGGAACGCAGAAAAAACTCTCTGTCATAGACGGTGAACTCGGTAACTTCTTCGAAGCATTAAAAGAAATCTTGCCAGATGTTAAAGTAGGTTATCACACAGCAGGCGAATGATTTTGACGGTTCGCCCCGTAAAATAACAAGAAAAAACAGATGTTTAAATATCACCTAAAAACGAAATATTCAGATACAAGTGAGAAAACAGGTTTTGTCTTTTCTGCAAATGAAGTGCTTATCCATATTTGCTAAGCGTATTAACATAGATGCACCCCTCCGGTCCCCTTCTGTTCGTTGCCGTTGCTGATTCATCTGCACTCACGACAAGAAAAATTTGGATTTGATTTCGTGCAGAAACAAAAAATAGCATGATGCAATCCCAAACGTTTTCTCAACTGCCAAACTCCATCACGGCATAATTTGCATATAAAAAAGCAGTATTCTTTTCACAAGAATACTGCTTTTGTTTTGTTTCCCTTTCTCTCTTACCAGCCGTTTCTAAACTGCATAACATCGTCAGGAATATCCCCATTCA
>JGI994J12354_10000190_pt1 | contig 59505 bp, 57 predicted proteins | sample IntmicLarv3ML3BL_FD_12354 | JGI IMG/M metagenome (IMG submission 12354) | reverse complement strand
CCCCCCCCCCCCGAACACGCTTAAATACTAGCTTTGCGGGCGTTGTTGGGAATTTAGAATTTAGAAATAAGAATTTAGAATTGATTTCTTGTCTTCCTTGCGGAGGATTTGTAATTTGTATTCCCTCGCTTGGTTTTGCTTTGCAAAATCCGCACTGTTGTCACCCACTCACTTCGTTCGGGGCAACTCGCAAGCTCGTTGTACCCACAAAAGCTTGCAAGCAACTTTTGTGGTTAAAAAGACTAAATAATTTTTTATTCTCAATTCTCAATGATTCGAAAAAAGTATTTAACTTTTTCTACTTAGTTTTCCGTTCACTAAATAATTTTTCAATTCTTGAAAGCGTATGCTGTTTTTTCGGCGTATGCTTTTTTGTCTTATCAAACAATCAACAAACTAAATTCTCTTAATATAAAAATATGAAAACTATAAAATATATAACTATCTTATTTCTGTTGTCGCCCCTTGTCGGCTTCGCAACAGAACATACAACACGACTCCATCTAAACAATCAAAGTGTATCTCTTACTGGTGGAGACGTATACAACATAAACGGAGAAAGTAATGCTATATATGCAAATAATAATTCAAGCATTAATATCTCTCCTTCTGATGCAGGAATTACTGTTAATGCATTAAGAGTCAGTGAGGCAATGTCAATGCGGGTTCTTTTGGCGCAAAATAATTCTACTGTTGATTTAGGTTCTGGAAGTAAATTATCTCTAACTTCATCAGGTACTTCAGGTCTGGTAAATACCGTTATCCAAATTGGGCTCAACTCGCATATGACTGCAACAAATCTTGAAATAACTGGTTCTGGTGGAGGTTCTGATGGAGTATTAGGAGTAAATGTTGGATTGGATTCTACACTAGATTTAGGTACGAATTCAATAGTTCGTACAGACGGTACTGCTTTGACAGTTAGTCGCAGAGGAGTAATAACAGCGGCTGATGCATATGTTGATGCAGGCCGTACGGCGCTTAGTTTGTGGTTGGGATCAATCAATCTACAAAATACTACTGTTATTGGTGGAGAAGCAGCTGTTAATTTCATCGGACGAGATCCAGAAATTACTGCATCTGCAGGAGACGTGTCCGTAGTGAATTTTTCAGGAGGTTCTCTTTATTCGACAAGCGGACCTGTTGTACGTACTAGTAGCGGAGGAGCTATAGCACAAGATCATGATATGATTCTTAACATTACTGATGGAGCTCAAGCAAGTAGCAATAGTGGAGTATTATACTCGCAAAATGCGTCGACCGTTGCTACTACAGGTATTGATTTCACTCTTAATGTAGAAGGCACTGGTACTAAAGTAGAAGGTGTATTTTTAGGAGATACTGTAGAAACAAATTTCAATATTTCAGATTCTGCAACATGGGCAAGCACAGGTTCATCTAATATAGATAATTTGTCTCTCGATAATGCAAATCTTGAATTCGATATGACTTCAATTAGTGATAGCATTACTACAGGAAATCTCACTCTTGAAGGACACAGCGAAGCCTTGATAGGTTTTACAAATGACTTCCTTGAAGAAATTATTGCAGCTGGTGGCTCGATGAACGATATAGATGCATCAATCGTCACATCATTTTTAGATGGCGATGGCGATATTACATATATCTATAAGACATCAAATGATGAAGGTTCAACATGGGATATCGTAAATCATGGAGACGGAACATTTGATATTTCAAATATTAATATCATCCCTGAGCCTAGCACTTATGCGCTAATCTTCGGATTGTTAGCATTAACATTTGCAACATATCGTCGTAGAAAATAATAAACAAAAAATTTTTTTAGTTAGAGTTTTTGAAAGAAAAAATTTTCTAACTTGAATATAGTTGATTAGTATCACGGACGAGTGTGTGAAAAAAAGAAACGCACTCGTCCGTTTCTTTTTTAATTTAGAATTTAGAATTTAGAATTTAGAATTTAGAATTGAATTCTAGTCTGCTTGTGCAGATTTTTAAAATATATGTGTTAATGTTTTTTATATTTCTTTTTCCAATAATTCATTAACCTCTCCGAAAGGAAGACTAAAATTAAATAATTCTAAATTCTAAATTCTAAATTCGGCTAATCGAGTTCAGCGATTGCGAAGCAATGCGTTCAGATGACACAGTAAAGTAGGTCAATATAGATGCAAACCCAGTTTGCCAGTTTGCCGTCCGTTTCTTTTTAATAAAAAAAGAAGAAGAAAAAAGTTGCCTTTGTAATTCATTAAAATAGAGTTTTATCTTTAATTTAATGGAAGAAGAAAAAACATTTTCACAGAAGACTCGACGTGCCACAAAGTCCGTTCAAGCGACTCAGGATTCTTTGTTGACCCGAGAAATGCCTCATAGCAAAGATGCCGAAGAAGGCCTTATTGCAAGTATGATTTTAGATGCTGAGGGCTCGAATGTTGTGAATGCTTGTATTGCTGCAAAATTGCAACCTGATTACTTTTTCTTCCCACGTCATCAAAAGATTTTTAAGGCTATACTTGATTTGAATAAAGCAGGTTCTCCATGCGAAGAAATCGCTTTGTCAGAAAAACTTTTGCAGATGGGCGAGCTTGAAAATATTGGTGGGATTGCCGAAATTAGTCGTATTGCGGGTCGTATAGAAACCTATGCGCATTTTAATTTGTGGTTAGATATTGTTCGTGAAAAGTTTTTTATGCGCTCTCTTATTCAGGCTTGTGGAAAAGCTATGGAGGGTGCTTACGACAATGTTGGTGATTTCAATGAATATCTTGACGCAGTTGAACAAGGCATTTTGCGTATAAGTCAGGATAGAATTTCAGACACAGCCAAAAGCATAAATGCTGCCATCGACGAAGGTATGACAAACATACAAAAGATGGTTCAAGGCAAGGGTGCTCTTACAGGCGTTGCAACTGGATTTACTGATTTAGACAATATCACTCGCGGACTTCATAAAAAAGAAATGATAGTGATTGCGGCTCGCCCTGGTATGGGTAAAACTTCTATTGCCTTGAATATGGCAGAATCTGCTATATTTTTGCCAGAGCCTGTTAAAGTTTTAGTTTTCTCTTTGGAAATGGGTGCGAATCAGCTTGCAACGCGTATGATTTGCTCGAGGGCTCGCATAGACCAATCGAAGCTTCGTGCAGGATTTTTAGAAAATGCGAAAAAGCAAGATTTAGTGACTGCTGCTGGAGAGCTCAAGCGTGGGCTTTTATGGATAGATGATTCTTCTGATATGAATATCTTGGAAATGAGAGCAAAGGCAAGGAGACTAAAACAACAGCATGGGATAGGTCTTGTGATTGTCGACTATTTGCAGCTTGTAAAAGGCACAGACTCTCGTGTTCCTCGTGAACAACAGGTTGCTGAAATTTCTCGTGGCATGAAAGCTATGGCAAAAGAACTTGATTTGCCTGTCATAGTTTTGGCTCAGCTGAATCGTGAAACTGAAAAAGAAAATCGAGACCCTCGTCCTAGTGACTTGCGCGAATCAGGTTCTATAGAGCAAGATGCCGATATTATTTTGCTCTTGAGCTGGAAGAAGAAATCTGACAAAGATGAACAATTACAAAATAAAGAAAACCTTGTTAAGCTCATTATCGCAAAGAATAGAAATGGACCTACGGACATTGTAAGTCTTATATTTAATAAAAATTATACTAGATACGAAAATTATTTACCTTCATCACAAGACAATGATTAGAATTTTATTTGGCACTTTAGCTCTCTTGCTTACTTGCGCTTCTTTTGCGCAAGTCTCTAATTTCGCAGGGCAGCCTCAAACAGCTCAAGCACAAGAACAGCAAGCTCAACAGCCAATCATCGGCAACATCAACATCAAGTTCGAGGGCGTTCAGAGCATTGCGAAGGAAGCTGTTTTAGGGCATTTGAAAATCAAAAAAGGAATGCCTTTTGACCAAAAATCTTTAGATGCATCTATTAGATCTTTGTATTCAACAGGTTTGTATGAGTATATTGAAGCTCAACGCACTATGAATAGCAATGGCATGTTGGATATCGCTCTATTGATAGTTCCAAAATACAGAATTGCCCAAGTTATTTTCAAAGGTAATCAAGAGTTTACTGCGTTGCGTTTACAAGAAGAAATTGAAAGCTACTCAAGCTCAACTCTGGACGAAGTAAGAATCAAGCGTGACGCAGACAAATTGACAGAATTTTATCGCAAAAAGGGATTCTCTTTAGCGAGCGTAAAATTTTCAATAGAGCGCAATAGCGAAAAAGGCGAGGGCGCGGTAATATTTGATATAAACGAAGGTCATGATATTAAAATCATGAACATAAAGTTTGTTGGCTCTGAAGAACTCGAAGATGATGCTTCTGTTCTTTTGGCAAAAGCTACAGATTATGTTTCTAAGAAAAAAAGAAAAGAAGAGTCGTTGACTGTTTCAGCTACCGACTTGCTTCGTGAAATGAAAACAGACACTTGGATTTGGTTAATTTCTTACATCACAGAAAACGGACGCTTCAAGCAAAGTGAGTTTGAAGAAGACTTAGAAAAAATCCGTACCTATTACAAAAATAAAGGTTATTTGGACGTTTTCTTAGATGAATCTAAAATTCGTTTTGACTTCCCAGATGTTGATTCCCCCGGAGATATGGATATCATTATTGAAATCGTGGAGGGCAAGCAGTACAGAACTGGAGATATTAAAATTACAGGCAATACGCTTTTCCCAACAGAAGATTTAATGCTTCTTATGGATTTGGAAAAAGGCGATATTTTCTCTCCTGTAAGAGTCGATTCTTCGGCTGAAAATCTCCGTGATTACTATGGTCAATTTGGCTATCTCGACACTTTTGCGAGAATGAAAAAAGTTCCGAATACTCAAACTGGTGATATCGATTTGAATGTGGAAATTGTGGAAAGTGAAAGATACTATTTAGAGTCTATTTCTATTCAAGGCAACACAGTGACGAAGTCGGAAGTAATCATTCGTGAATTAGCTTTAGCTCCTGGGGAAATCTTCGACTTGGTGCGTATGAAAGATTCTGAAAATCGCCTGCGCAACACTCGCTATTTTGAAGACGATGTTAAGCTCACTCCTGAGCCTACAAATGTGCCAAATCGTAGAAATTTGAAAATTCAAGTAAAAGAAGGTCGTACAGGGAGTCTTACTTTCGGCGCGGGTTTCTCTACTGTTGAAAGTTTGGTTGGTACTGTCGAGTTGACTGTAAGTAATTTTGACTGGCAAAATTACAAAAATATTTTTACAGATTACAAAAATATGTTCCGTGGAGCAGGTCAAAAATTCCGTATCAGAGCATCTATGGGTCTTTACACAAACCAAGTAATTTTGAGCTTTGAAGAGCCTTGGGTTTTCAATAGAGAAGTCGCTTTCGGATTTGATTTGTTCAGAACAGACTCAGGTTATTATTCTGATTACTACTCTGAAGTTCGCACTGGTGCTACATTCTTCTTGAGAAAGCGTATCTATGAGCTTATTGAAGCTCGCTTGGCGTACACTGTTGAAAATGTTAATATTTATGACGTTGGTTATTTGGCTCCACCTCCTATCATGAATGAAATGGGCAATCGCTCGATTTCTGAAATCAACCTTAGCTTCTTGCGTGATACTCGCGACAACTACATGATGCCAACTTCTGGTACTCGTTTTGAATTCTTGCAAACTTTTGCGGGTGGGCCTCTCTTTGGTCAGACAAATCTTTATAGAATTGAAGCTCGCGCAGGTTATTGGGTGCCTACTTTTGACTTCGGTACTCAAGTTTTCTCTGTCGTTGCTAAGACAGGTACTGTCATGGGTTATGGCGGAAAAAATGTTCCTTTCTTTGAAAAATATTTCTTAGGTGGCGCATACAATATGCGTGGTTTTAAATATCGCAAAGTTGGTCCTATCGACCCAGGTACTGAAGAACCTTTAGGTGGTAATACTTTCGGCTTTTTGTCTTTAGAATATTCTATAGAATTATTCCATCCTGTGCGTCTTGCAATATTCTACGATGTGGGTTTTGTTAATGAAGATTCTTGGGATTGGAAAGTTTCTAATTACAACGACAACATTGGTATAGGTTTACGTATTGTTATTATGGGCGCCCCAATGCGTATAGACTTAGGTATGCCTATCACTTCGGGTGCCTACAATGATGACGGTATTCAATTCAACTTCTCATTCGGCACAATTTTCTAGAAAATAATTCTAAATAAAATTTTTTTGGAACAAAATTACAAAAACAGTTTCTAACAATCATATATCATTAAATTATGAAAAAAATAATAACTACATTAGCCGCATTTTTTACTGCGGTTCTTATATGCTCAGCTCAAAATATTTTCGTGGTTGATATGGCGAAAGCTCATTCAAACTACTACAAAGCAAAAGCTGCTGATGCTCAGTTGAAAACCGTTGTGGACTCTACAACTCAAGAATTGCAACGTTTGGATGCGAAGCGTCAAGAACTCGCAAAACCATTGCAAGAATTGATTGAAAAAGCTCAAAACCCAGCTGTCACGGACGATGCTAAAAAAGAAATTCAAAAGGAAGCAGAACCAAAGATTATGGAAATGCGCCAAATTGAGCAAAATATGCAAACTCTTCAACAAGAAACTAGAAATCGTTTGCAACAACAAGCTCAACAAATAGCAGCAGTTCATCGTGAAGAAATCGTCGCAGTTGTACAAAAAATTGCAGAAGCTAAAAAAGCTGATTTCATTATCGAAAAAGCAGGCACATACTTTAGCAAACCTTCTGCTGATATCACTGAAGACGTTATCAAAGAATTAAATAAAGACGCTCCAGCTGAACCCCCAGCCGCAGTAGCCCTCCCAGCTGAAACAAAATAAATAAGTAAAAGAAATTTATTTTAAAAAAGAGCATTTTCATTAATAAGAATTCTTATTAACGAAAATGCTCTTTTTGTATAATTATTTCTTCTTCATTTTGTAATGAGTGTCTTTTTTCAAGGGGGCTTCTGCCCCCTTACCCCGCAAAGGGCTTCTCGCCCTTTTGAAACCTCGGCAAGCTTGCTCAGCTTGCATTCGAGGCAAACTGGGTTTGCATCTATATTGACTCACTGCATAGACAGACAATCCGCATTAGCTACGCTAATTGCTCGATGCGATTAGCCGAAAGAAAAATTCAAACTAATGTAATGAAGAAAACGCAAAACTAAAAAATGACTTGTAAGACATCGCATTCAGCAATTGCCAAAGGCAATGCGTGTGTCTGTCTATGTAGAAGGGCTATATGATGCAAACGCAACGTTTGCTTTGGGATTGCAAAGGGCGAAACCAGCCCTTTGCTCAAGGTTTCGAAAGGACTGAAAGTCCTTCGTGGATTCAAAAGGCAAAGCCTTTTGCGGGTTCAAAGGGCAGAGCCCTTTGCGAAACAAAAGGAAGAACAATAAATTATATCAAAAAGGGAATTTGGAAAATAGATTATTTTCTAAATTCCCTTTTTAAAATAAAGTTGGAGTAGTTCATCTTTTGTTTTACAAAAGATGAGCGGCAATCTTCCCCAAGATTGCCGCTCTATTATTTTCTACTTTACTTTTATTACCCCATCTCTCTTTCGAGAGAAATTGTATCTTTTATGGTTTGAAGATTGTTGATTTTTTTAAAGGTGTCAAGAAATTTTTTAAGTTTTTATTTTTAATTAAAAAATTTTGAGACAAGACTAAAACAGGGCATATTGTTCTACAAGGGATGCGGTGAGAGTGTCTATGTCGTTGTTGAGTTGGGTAATTTGAGCGGTATCGAGAGCAAATTTCATATTGCTTATCATTTCGTCTTGAATTGCTAGAAGAATGAGGTCGTCACTTGGAAGTTTATTGTTTGGGGAGAAAGTGAATGTGAAAGCTATAGCGAAAAGGGCGGCTGTTGCGATGATTGAATAGCTCCAGATTTTAATTCTTTTGATGCGATTATGCAGAGAAATTTTTTCTACTACATTTTGTGTGAATTGAGGAGTAAGAAGAATTTTTTTGTTATTCAAATTTTCCTCTATAAGAATAGCAGAGACGCAGTCGTCTGTAAAAGAATCTTTGCATATGATTTTTTCTTTTGAGAGCAGGGAATCTATGATGTCATTTTTATCCATGATTTTTCAGCGCCTCCTTTAGGGTATTGCGGGCTCTATGAATCCATGTTTTAATTGTGGACAAATTTGTTTGCATAAGAGTAGCGATTTCTTCGTAAGATAAATTTTGTTGAGTCAAAAGTAGAATTGCGGTACGTTGATTTTCAGGCAGAGTTTCTAAGCAAGAATCAAAAATTTCTTCGAGTTCTTTAAGATGAAGAGTGTCGTTGTCCGTCACACTTGCGTGGATAGTTGCAGGGTCAGTTGCTTCGGTTGGGTGTCGTTGCGAGCGTCTATATTCATTTATCAAAACATTGCGCGCGATAAAAAAAAGATATGTGGAAAACTTCGCTTTTGTGACATAACTATGACGCGCTTTATATAGATTGATAAAAGTTTGTTGAGACAAATCTTGTGCTAAATGCAAATCACGAACAGAGCGATAGAAAAAATTTATGATAGGATTTTTCCATTTGTCTATGAGCATGCGCAAAGACTTCTCGCAACCAGATGATACTGCAATCATGAGGATTGCATCAGTATCTTCTATTTTTTGCGTGATATCCATTGTGTAGCATAAGACTGACTGACTTGCATTCATTTTACGATAATTAAAAGCTTTTTTGGATAAAAAGTTTCATATTTTGAGTGAGAAAAATTGAATTTTGAAAAAAAAGTGATTTTTTTGAAAAAAAAACTGGATTAGTTTGAAAAAGGTGTTAGTGTCATCCTCTTTAATTTAAAACATAACTAGCAGGATTTACAATGAGCGGTTTAGTACAATGGACTTCAAGAGCAAAGAAAAAGCCAAGCAGCAAACGCAATGGCGCAAAACCAAATGCGCAGCGTCAACAAGTTTTGGCAGCTCGCAAAAGAAAACAAAAATTGAGCGCAACTAAAGCAGCAGCCGTTGCAAAACGTGCAGCAGAACGCGCAGCAGAATAATTATAGGAGTTTTTATCATGTCAAGAATATGCATAGTCACAGGTAAACGTCCGGTAGCAGGTCGTAAAATTATACATAAAGGTCAAAGCAAGAAAAGCGGCGGTATCGGTTTACAATTAGTTAAACAGACAAATCGTACTTTCAAACCTAATGTGCAAAGAATAAGAATTGTCACAGAAACAGGTGCTGTAAAGCGTCAGTGGGTGAGCGTAAAAGCTATCAAAGCTGGTCTTGTGACGAAGGCTTAGTTTTTAGTTCAGACTTTATTAACGCAAATGTAAATCATTTGCGTTTTTTTTTGTTATTTGAATTGAAAGATACTTTTTGTTGACTAAACTACTATCTTACAAATGAAAATTGCTATTGCACAAATAAACACACGCGTAGGAGATTTTGAATACAATTCAAAAAAAATTTTGGATTCTTTGGAAACCTTTAAAAATCAAAATGTGGATTTGGTAGTATTCCCTGAACTCAGTTTGTGTGGATATAGTCCTAAAGATTTTTTGGAATATAAAAGTTTTCTTAAAAAGTGCGCAAAGAATTTGAATAGTTTGGCAAAAAAAGTTGAGTTGCCTTGCATAGTTGGTTGCGCTCGCGCTAGTAAAAAATCAAGAGGAGCATATAACAGCGCATTTTTATTAGAAAACAAAAAAGCAACATTGATTGCAGATAAACAGCTTTTGCCAAATTATGGCTTATTTAATGAGGCTCGTAATTTTGATTCAGGAAGCACAAAAAAACAAATCACTATTAAAGATAAAAAAATCGCGGTGACAATTTGTGAAGACATTTGGACAGCCGATTTTGTCAATACAGCGTCTCTTTACAAAGGGAAAAAACCTTTGGATTTCGCAAAGGGTGCAGATGTATTAATAAATATTTCTGCGAGTTTATGGAATAAAGAAAATTCAATTTTGCGCAAAAAACTTTTGAGTCATTGTTCGCACTTTTGCAATAATGCTTTTGTTTTCTGTAATCTTGTAGGTGGCAATGATGAAGCGGTTTTTGACGGAGCTAGTTGTGTGTTGAATTCTGCTGGAGAAACAATTTCAGTTCTCAAAAGTTTTGATGAAGATTTTGCAATTATAGATTTAAAAAATCAGAAAAAAATCGAAGTAAAAGAAAATGATTTCATTGCAGATTTATACTCGGCACTTGTGATGAGTCTGCGAGATTTTGTTCAGAAAAATGGATTTCAAAAAGTTTTACTTGGTCTTAGCGGAGGCATAGATTCCGCTCTAGTTGCCGCTTTAGCCGTTGATGCTTTAGGCAAGGAGAATGTGTTAGGGCTTTCTTTGCCTTCAAAAATAAGCAGTGAGCATAGTAAGCAAGACGCTCAACTTTTAGCAAAAAATCTTGATATAGAAATTAAAAATGTGCCTATTGAAAATGTTGTGAGTGCAACGGAAAATTCTTTGGCGGAAATTTTTGCGGGCACATCAAAAAATGTGGCAGAAGAAAATATTCAAGCTCGTAGTCGAGGTATGATTTTAATGGCAATATCAAACAAACAAAACCGCATGCTTCTAGCCACAGGCAATAAAAGTGAATGCTCTGTTGGATATTGTACTTTATATGGAGATATGTGTGGCTCTTTCAATCCTATTTGTGATGTTTATAAAACAGATGTTTACAAGCTTGCTCGTTATATAAATAGAAACAAAGAAATTATTCCTGTATCGACTATAGAAAAGCCTCCGTCAGCAGAATTGCGAGAAGGGCAGAAGGATTCAGATTCTTTGCCTCCTTACGAGATTCTCGATGAAATTCTGAAACTGCACATAGAAGATTCTTTAGGAGAAAAAGAAATTATTGAAAAAGGTTTTGATAAAAAAATAGTCAAAGACACATTGCAAAAAGTTTTACGAAGCGAGTTCAAACGCAGACAATCCGCAATAGGTCCTCGAGTGTCGAAAAAAGATTTATGTGCGGCACGCAAAATGCCCATAGTTTTCAAAGATTAAAATGAATTCAGAAGAAATTTTTAATAGAGCAAAAAAAGTAATCCCTGGAGGAGTGAATTCTCCTGTGCGCGCATTCAAAGGTGTAGGTGGAACTCCTTTCTTTACAAGAAGCGCGGACGGTTGTTTTCTCTACACTCAAGATGATAAAAAATTGATAGATTTTGTTTCCTCTTGGGGGCCCGCATTGTTCGGACATAATAACGAAAAAATTCAATTCGCAATTTCAGAAGCTCTGCAAAGAGGTACTAGCTTTGGAACGCCAAGCTTGTCAGAAGTTTTAATGGCGGAAAAAATTTGCTCCATGATTGATTCTTGCGAAATGGTGCGCATGGTAAATTCAGGCACAGAAGCTACTATGAGCGCATGTAGACTTGCTCGTGGCTACACAAAAAAAGATAAAATTGTAAAGTTCGCAGGTTGTTATCACGGGCACACAGATAGTCTTTTGGTCAAGGCAGGTTCTGGCGCAATGACATTCGGCGCTCCTGACTCTAAGGGTATTCCTGCAGAGCTCGCAAAATTGACAATAGTTCTGCCTTTCAACGATATTGAAAAAGTCAAAAACTGCTTTGAAAAAGAGCATGAAAATATTGCATGTGTGATTCTTGAACCTTTTCCCGCAAATGTCGGATTGATTTTGCCTCAAGAAAATTTTTTGAAAGAACTACGTAATCTTTGCACAAAATATAATATTCTTTTGATTTTTGATGAAGTGATTACAGGCTTTAGACTCTCTCGTGGAGGAGCTCAAAAAAGAGAAGGCGTCACACCAGACATCACAACGCTTGGGAAAATCATAGGTGGAGGGCTTCCTGTTGGAGCTTTTGGTGGCAAGCGAGAAATTATGGAAAATCTTTCTCCTTTAGGTGAAGTCTATCAGGCGGGAACTTTGAGCGGGAATCCACTTTGTATGGCGGCTGGACTTGCCGCTTTAGATTTAATTGATTCTTTGAATCCTTATGAAGATTTGAAAAATAAAACTCAAACAGTAGTTTCTGTAATTAAAAATGCTTTGAAAGAAAAGGGTATTGCTTCTCAAGTTCATAGTGTCGAATCTCTTTTTAGCGTATTTTTTACAGACAAAAAAGTTTTGAATTATGAAGACGCTCTTACTAGTGATGTGAATATTTACAAAAAATATTTTCATAATTGTCTTGATAGAGGACTTTATTTGGCACCATCCGCATTTGAATGCGCGTTTATGTCTTTGGCTCACACAGCGGAATCCATAGACAATTCTTGCGAAATAATTACTCAATCAATCAAAAGTATTTAAAAATGCGCGCAAAAAGAATTTAGGAACTTTCTTTTTGGCAAGCAAAAAAGCTAAAAAATTATTAAATTATACTTGATAATGAAATAGTAAAAGTTTGCACTTTTTCGTTGCAGTATGGATGAAAATATAGTTTTATATTCAGTCAATAAACATATAAATTAAATTTTAAATAGTTTAAATATTATGCCCGAGAACAAGGACAAAAAACAAAGTGTTGACTTAAGTGAGTTGCTAAATGTGGATTTCGCTTCTGGTTGGTCATCATCCTCCTCATCTAACTCTTTTAAAAGCGACTCCCCTCGCGAGAGAAAACCTTTTGATAAAAATAGGAATCGTACAGATTTTAAAAGAAAATCTGATTTCACTCCAAGACAAACGGATGGTGAAGGAAGAAAATCTTTCCCTAAACGTGACTTCAGAAAAACTGAAAGACGTCCTGATAGCGAAAATTCAAGACCTTCAGCTGGTGAGCATCCTCGTTCTTCTTATCAAAAGAAGCAGGCATTCAGAGCTCCTCAAGAAGCTCCTGAATTTATCTTTTCTATGGAAGTTTCTTTCTTCCCAGAAGACGCTCCTTTCACAAAGCTCGTTGAGCTCATGAGGCATTTGAAGCGCACTTATCAGCTTTTTGAAATCGCTCATATATTGCTCGAAAAACCAGAGCGTTATGTGGTTGTCGCAAAAAACCTTCCATCGGCAGACGGCACTATCAAACCTTTATACTGCGCTCAACCTATGAATATCCCTTATGAGGATGAGGCTTCTGCTAAAAAAGCTGCTATAGACTATCATGTCGAAGATCTTTTTGAAAAAGTTCAAGTAGAGAGAGAAGCTCCAAAAGGCAACTTCCAAGTAGTCAACAAATGTGGCGTGACGGGCGAAATTTTAGGCGCTCCAAATTGGCATAGATACAACGAATTCTTGCGTGAATTTCATCGTGAACGTTTGCCAAATATGTCTTTTGATAGATTTACTTCAAGCATCACTTCTAGCAGAGAGCAATCTGATATAGACTCTTGGTTGGAAAATATGAAAAACCATACTGCCTACAAGCTCAAAGAAACAGGTGACATTTTTGATACTTATGAAAATGCGTCGAATTATGTTTCTGTAAAACTTGCAGCTGATTTGGTAAAAGCTTATGAGCATGTGAGAATCAGTGCTGTCAACGTGGAAAAATTGCCTCGTGGAAGAATACGCAATAATATTGAACAACAAAGATTGCGTCAGCTAAAATTCCCTCTTGAAACTGCAAATAATTTGCGTGGACGTCTTCGCAGAACAGGATTCACTATCTATAAGCGTGGTAGCAAAGGTTATGCTTTTGTATGCGCAGTGCGTCGTAAGTTCTTGCTCGAGGGCGAAAAGCTTTCTGAAACTCCGCAGAAAATTCATGACTTTTTGACAATGAATCAAGGTCTTACTACTGTAGAGTTTCCTTATAAGTTTTTAGGAATAGAAAATCCTTCTGAAGTAAAAACTCCCAAGTCTTTGGCTGAAGAAAATAATTCTGAAATAGCAAGTGAAAAAACTTCTGCTGAAGCTCCTGCAATAGACGAAGAGACTTATGCAAAGATTTCAGAATTGTCAAATGAGCTCCATTGGCTTGTTGCGGAAGGCTATGTAGTTGAGTATTCAGATGGCAAATTGCAAGCAAACGCATACTTGCCAAAGCCAAAAGAAAAGCCTGCTAAGAAGAAGGCAACAGATGCGGAGTCTGAAGTTTCTAGTGATAGCGATGAGCCTTTAGTTGAAGAAGCTCAAAGCGACGTTGCTAGCGAAGAAGAGGTAGTTGCACAAGAATCTTCAGAAGCAGAAACTCCTGCGCAAGCCGAAGAAATTGTGGAAGAAGCAAAAGTAGAATCAGCTGATTCGGTGGAAGAAACTCCTGCTGACAACGCAGATTCTGAAAAGTAAAATAATTTTATTAAAGAGCGCGGCTGCTGAAAATTTCAAGCATTCGCGCTCTTTTTTTTGCGTGTTTTTATTTTGAGTTTTGCAGAATGTTTTGTGGAAATTATAAATGTTTTTTCTCAAGATTTGCAGAGTGTTTTTTGTTCATTAAAAAAATTTAACCATTTGGATAAATTATTCAGTATTGTGCTTGACCTGACTTTTCAAAAAGTTAATCTCTTTAACTTTCTTAATAGATTTTTATGAAAACATTATATAGCTTAATCTTATTGTCATTTGTAATTCTTTTGGGCGCGTGCGCGCCAAAGACAGAAGTCAAAACTCCAACACCGCCTGCTCCTGCAGAATTGTCTCCTGTAATAGTAAGAGACGTTCGCAACTATATCTCAACATTGGGCACTACAAAAGCTTTTCAAAGTGTTGACATTGTTCCTCAAGTAAGCGGGCAAATTGTTAAAATAAATTTCAATCAAGGCGATATGGTTAAAGCAGGCGATGTTTTAGCTATTATTGATAAAGCTCCTTTCCAATCTAAGCTAGATGCGGCAAAGGCAGATTTGGCAAAAGCAACAGCTCAAGAAAAAATCGATATGCTCGAGTTGGAGCGCAACAAAAAGCTCGTTGCAGACGGCTACATTGACAAACAAAGTTTTGATGCTTTAGTTGCAAGAGTAGAAGTTGACCAAGCAAATATTGCATCCGCAAAAGCAGCCGTTGAATTGGCTCAAATAAATTTAGATTGGTGCACAATCAAAGCTCCTATTGATGGAAAAGTTGGATTATATAAAATCAATTTAGGAAATATTGTTAATGCAAACATGAGCTCTATTACCACTATTGAGCAACTAGACAAGCTTTACATAGATTTCGTAATACCTAGCCAAAGACTCAATGAAATTCAAGAATTCATGAATGCAAATGGCGGAAAAGTTGAAGTTAAAGTTTCTTTTATTGAAGATAATGCTCGTGATAAAAATCGTATCGCTTCTGCAAGTATAGTTCTCAATAAAATGCGTTATCAAACAGGTAGTGCAATTTTGCGTGGAGAACTTGATAATAAAGATTTTCTATTTTGGCCCGACCAAGCTGTTAAAGTTGAAGTCTTTTTAGAATATCAAAAAGATGCAACTTTAGTTCCTGAAATGTCTGTACAAACAGGTCCAAAAGGTCCTTACGTTTACATTGCAACTCACATTGAAGGCGGAGTTTTCAAGCTCGAGCAAGTTCAAGTTGAACTTTTACAACATCATGATAACGGAGTTTTGCGTCATGTAAAAGGTATTGACGGCGCAAAATTTGTCGCAACAAGAGTAAGTCAACTTCGCTTGCAAGGCGGACCTTTTGTTTATAGAGCAATTTCAGTAGGTGCTCCTTTTGACGCTAATGGAAATTTAATTACAGACCCAACTGCTATTAGAGAATTCATAATGTCAACAATTCCTATAAATGAGCGTCTTGTTCAAGAGTACAGAGCCGCAATGATGAAAGCAATGCAAGGAGCTGCTCCACAAGGTGCGCAACCTGCAAAAGCTCAAGAACAAAAAGCTAACTAGTCTAGGAATCATCTTATGATAGACGAGTCTAAATATAATTCTATTTCAAAAATATTCATTACGCGTCCTGTAATGACAATGCTCTTGGCATTGGCTTCTATCGCGTTTGGAGTGTATGCTTATAGAGCAATGCCTGTAAACGATTTACCTGGTGTTGACTATCCTGTAATTCAAGTAAGCGCGAACTATCCTGGGGCAGACCCAACTATTATGGGCGCAAATGTGGCTTCTCCATTAGAGCAGCAGTTCATGCAGATTCCTGGGATTCAAATTGTGACGAGTAAAAATAATTTTGGTTCTACCCAAATTGTTTTGCAGTTTGCTTTGAATAAAAATATCGACGCGGCTGCTACAGACGTGCAAAGTTCGATTCAAAGAGCCATGGGTAATCTGCCTAAAGACTTGCCTTCGCCACCTTCTTTTACAAAAGACAATCCTAACGATATGCCTATTTATATCGTGACAGTCACTAGTAGAGACCACACTGCGGGCGATTTGTACGACTATGCTTTCTCGCAAATTTCTCAGCGATTAAACATGGTAGAGGGGGTTTCTAAAGTTGATATTTATGGAGCTCCAAATTCTTTGCGTTTAGAAGTCGACACTCAAAAATTGTATAATCTTGGATTTACAATGACAGATTTGAAAACAGTCTTGTCACGCTCTACAAACATGACAGGTATTGGTAGTATTGAAGGCCCTAGCACTCAATTTGTTTTGTTTCCAGACACTCAATTATCTTCTCCTGAAGACTACGATAATTTGGTAATTGGCTTTAGAGAAGGCGCACCTATCTTCTTGAGAGACATTGCAAAAGCTGTCACAGGAATGCAATATGATACTTTGAATTTGTCTTTTAGTCTTAAGGGTTATGACGATGACGGGCTTTCTAACATTACATTAGGTATTCGCAAACGCGCAGATAGCAATGCTATTACTACTGTCGAAGGCATTAAAGCGATGATGGAAGTTTTGCGTGAAGAGTTGCCTGATTCTATTTCTCTTATTGAGTTCTATGACAGATCTATTCTTATTGTAGATAATATTGAAGACGTTAAAGAAACTTTGCTTATTGCGTTTTGCTTAGTTGTTTTTGTTATATTTTTATTCTTGGGAAGATTTCGTGATACTCTTATTCCTACTGTTGCGATGCCATTTTCGATGTTGCTCACATTTATTTTTATGTGGCTGTTTGGGTTCTCGCTAAACAATTTGTCTTTGATGGCGTTGACTATGGCTATAGGCTTTTTGGTCGACGACGCTATTGTGTTCTTAGAAAACACTGTAAGACGTATGGAAGACTTTCATGAAAGTCCAAGACACGCAACATTGGCTTCTGCTAAAGAAATTTCTTTCACGATTTTGAGTATGACATTGTCTTTGGCGGCAGTGTTTATACCTCTTGTTTTCATGAGCGGAATTACAGGGCGTGTGTTCTTGGAATTTTCGATTACTATTATTTGCGCGACTTTGATGTCTGGTGTGGTCAGCTTGACTCTTACACCTATGATGTGTTCAAGAATTCTTCAAGCTCGCACTAAAAATATTGAAGACAAAACTGCTATTGAAAAAGTTTCTTATAGAATTGAAAAAGCTTTCTTGGATTTCTATTCGCCCACTCTTTATTGGATGCTGAAAAGACACTTTTTAACTCTATCCATAGTTGTGGCATGTGTTTTTGGAACAGTTTATTTCGCAATGACTCTTCCTCAAACATTCTTCCCAACAGGAGATAGCGGTTTCATACAAGGTGGCTTTATTACTAACACAAAATCATCTTCAAAAGAACTCAAGGTTTTACAAGAAGAAGTTTCTAATATTTTAAAGACGACTCCTGGGGTGAAAAACTTCGTGCTGATTTCTGGGGTATCTGCTTTTGTCACTCAAAATATAGGCTTTGGTTTTATTATTTTAGATAATAAAGAAACAAGAGATCCTATCTCTCAAATTGCCGCTCAAATAAATGGACGTATTGCAAGTATGCCTGGAGTAGTTTCTTTCTTTAAACCAGAACCTACTTTGAAAATATCCACAGGTGCAACATCAAGTCAAATGGGCAAGTATTCTTTCACTATGGCAGGTATGAATCAAGATGAGCTTTATCAATCTGCTCAAATGTTGATGATGCAAATGGGACAAAAAGTTGGCGTTTATTTCTCTTCAATTCAAAGCGATTTGTTCTTAGATAATCCGCAAATTACTTTGAAGCCTTATAAAGAAAAGGCGGCAATGCTGGGGCTTACTGTCAATAGTTATTCGGATGTTTTGAAAGACGCTTATGCCAAATTCTATTACTATTTGATTAAATCGCCTTTCCAACAATATTGGTCTATTATGGAGGCGCGTCCTGAAGACAGAGCTTTTGAACATAGCTTAAGCTATATGCAATTTTCTCCTGATGCAACTTTGACTAAAGGTCAACCTGTGGGAACTCTTACAGGTAGTAGTTTTAGTTCAGGTGAAGAAGCGTACACTTTGTCTAACTTGATTCCTTTCGATGCTATTTCAACTTTTGAAACTGAGCTAAGACCTTTGTCTATAAATCACTTTAACAATTTTCCATCTGTGACGATTTCTTTCGACCTGATTGAAGGCGTTGCTATTGGCGATGTGACAACTTGGATGAATTCTGTGGCTGAAGAAATTATTCCGAACACTATTTCAAAAGGTTTCCAAGGCGAGGCTATTTCTTTCCAAGAAACAATGCGAAGCATAATTATACTGCTCTTTGTTGCAGTGTTCGTTATGTACATAATTTTGGGTATTTTGTATGAGAGCTATTTGCATCCTCTTACAGTTCTTGTTTCTTTGCCTATTGCACTTGTTGGCGGATTGTTTTCTCTTTGGTTTTTTGGCAAAGAATTATCTATGTATTCTTACATCGGGCTTTTCATGCTCATGGGTATTGTGAAGAAAAACGGGATTATGATTGTGGACTTTGCTATTGCTCGTGAAAAAGAGGGCAGGACTCCTTACGAGGCTGTTCATGAAGCTTGTATGGAGAGATTTCGTCCTATTATCATGACGACGATTGCAGCTCTTGTTGGTATGTTGCCTATCGCCTTTGGCTGGGGCAAGGCTGACGCTGAGAGTCGTATTCCTCTAGGCATTGTTGTCGTTGGCGGATTGATTTTCTCGCAGTTAGTGACTCTTTATGTGACACCTGTTGTTTATCTTTGGATAGACTGGTTCCAAAATAAAGTCTTGGATAGAATAGCGTTTTTTGAAAGAGGAAAAATCTAAAAAATATTTGTTATGAAAATTAAATATATCGCAATCTTTCCGATTTTTTTGTGCGCCTTCTTGGCGTCTTGCATGAATGTAGATTCTAAAGTCGCTAAGAATCCTAGTGTCTATTGGAAGGCTCCCAAAGACGCTATGCCTGAAAAAAATATTCCTATCAGCAATATTTTAACTGATAAGATAGATGATTCTCCTGATAAAATTTCTGTCTCTGATAAAATAGCGGCAGGGCAAAAATTGTCTTTGCCTGATTTGCTTGACATCGCTTTGCAAAACAATCCGCAGACAAGAATTTATTGGTTTCAAGCAAAAATCTATGCCGCAAAAAAGGGTATGGTTGATTCTGCTTATTTTCCAACGGTTTCAATTGCTGGAAATTTGAATCGTTATAAATATCGTTCAGCAACTATGGCTCCTTTGCCTGCGATTGGTTCTTTCTACGAAACAGGTTATGGCGCTTCTCTTGAAATCAATTGGCTTCTTTATGATTTCGGCAAGCGTGAAGCTTTTTCTATGGCGGCTAAAGAAAGTTTGCGTGCCGCAAATTTTGATTACAATCAGGTAATGCAAGACATGTTCTTGCAAGTCAATGAAGCGTATTTTTCTTTGTATGAAGCTAAGGAATCTCAAAAAGCAGTCGAGGCAACTTTGGAAGATGCGCAAACTGCATACAAGTCGGCTGACGCTAGATTCAAAGAGGGCGTGGGCAATAAGCAAGATATGTTGAGAGCTTTGGCAAATGCAAAAAATGCTGAATATGATTTGCAACGCAGTGTTGCTTTAATTGAAGCTCGTAGAGCTCAATTAGCTAACGTTCTTGGTATAGAGGTCTCTGCTAATTTGGATATAGACGAAAACATTGCGGTTTTAACAGATGAGCAAACTAATCAAAAAATTGATGAGCTTATAAATTCTGCTTTGCAACGTCGTCCTAATGTTCTCGCAGCCTATGCAAAATTGCGAGCTTCAGAGCAAGAAAGCGAAGCAAAGTTGCGTACTTATTTGCCAACTTTGAGCGCGGTAGGTTCAGGTTCTTGGGCAAATTATTTTTCGTCTCCGTACACAGGATTGCCTAACTACAACTATGGTGCGGCTTTGCAGTTGCAATGGAATCTCTTCGATGGATTCAATAGACAATACGAAATTATTGCAGCCCGTGCCGCAGAAAGAGCAAAGGCTCAAGAATTGCGTGCTATGGAAGTTCAAATCGCATCTTCTGTTTGGGCAAATTACTACGCATATCAAACAGCTTTAAAGCAAATCGCAAGCGCGGCATCGGCAGTTGATGCCAATGAAGAATCTTGCAATGCCACAAGAGTTGCTTATGAAAATGGCGTGAGCAGTTTAACAGATTTGTTAGATGCGCAATCTAACTTGGCAATAGCTCGTCAGCAAAAAGTTTCCGCTGACGCAAGCTTGTCTTTGAGTCTTGCAAGGCTCGCTCATTCCACAGGCGCGATGCTTAGTTCAGAGGATTCTACTGAAGAATAGTTTTCTATTTTTATTTAGTACTGAAAGAATAAAAAACAATGCGTTAGTTGAAAAACTAACGCATGTTGGCAAAAGACTAGGCAGTTTTTAGAAAACTCTCGTCCTTATAAAACAAAATAAATATGCTATTTGCATAGCAATTTAATAGACTTCAAGATTTGTCTTTTGTTCATTTTATTTTTAATTATTTTTAATGCTTTAATTACCAATAAGTTATGTATGCGTGCTCGTGTTAATTGTAGCGCTTACTTGAAAGCTTTTAACGTCTAGGCTTTGAAAAGCTCCATACAAAGTAATAGGTAGCTGTATTCCTGCAAAATTAGTGCTTCCATGCGCTATGGGAGTTAGGAAACCATCAGAATTGTAAAGTTCACTACCTATAATAGCACAAAAATTTATTGAATGTTGTCTAAATGCCCAAAATCCATTGATATCAAAAGCAAATCTTTCGTAATCATCTGTATGTGGCATCGAAACGCTAAAAAAGAATTCTCCCTCATTATCTCTTTTGCCCGCATAAAATAAGTTTATATAATTATATAATGCAACTCGTTCTTCTGGTTCAAGAACGACGGGATTATTTCCAACACTTGTATTAGAACTAGTAAGCTGAAGATTGCTACGAATATCAAATTGAATTTCCGCAGTTTTCCACTCTAAGCCTCCTGCCGCGGAAAGTGAAATTGAATCGATTCTTTTTAGCCAAAAGAAATCCATCGCACTATAACGATTCACGTAATGCACATCGCTAGTTGTCTCCACAACATCGCGTGGGCCTTCAGGAAATTCAGGCATTAAATAGTTATAGTTATATTTATTTATTTCATTTACGCGTCTCAGCATAAATGGAAATCCATTAAATGGTGATGCAACAATAAACCTTCTCATGATACAGTTGGGTCACTTAAAAATGTGTAGGCATATGCGGGGCGTCCGCTATCGCAAACAAGAACTTTTTTCAATCGCACTTGTTCATTGTTTCTGAGCCCTGTAGAGTCTAGAAAAATTCCACAGCTAACATTTTCGTCAGGCATTAGAGTAATAGATGTACGTAGTTTTTCGCCGCTTGTGTTTGAGTTGTTGGGATGATCGTCTGTCATCTCTATTTTTGCCGATGATGGACTTACTCCTGTGTTTCTGCTCTTATAACTGACAGTAGTTTTTCTTGGTCTATTTATTCTGAATAGCTCAGCGATTTTTGCTGGATACAAATGTTTGGGAGCTCCGAAATTCATCGTCAAAATATTGTCGAACAAATTTTCTTGAGTGCTTACCACACAACTAGACATGTTTTCTAATCCTGATTTTGCGTTTAATAAATTTATTTTTTTTGCGATAAATTCAAAGTTTTGCAAATTGACCAAAGTGATTTGTCCTTCATAAATAGGCGTAGAAAGAGAGTCGTACAAAGACTTTGCAAGCCCTTGTGGAACTGGCTCTTCGTCTTGATTCGTCACAGTTCTCGAGTATGTGCCTGTGCCCGCAAAAGTGGCTGTGACGTTCAAGGATAAAGAATGCGAACGCACCGTTTCACCAGCTGTGTTGTACGAAACTTTTGCTCTGATAGTGTCTGTGCGAGCACTACTATCTACCCATTTTGGCACAGAGCCACGCACAAGTTCATTAGGCAGCATGGTGTCTCGCTTAGTTTCTAAGATTTTAAAGTTAAAAACTTTTTCTTGAAGAGCAGGCATGTGATCTTTCCACCATTGCTCTTTATGAATATCTATAGGTTTAGTTGCAATTTCTCGTGATTCAACAGAGCCACGCCATCCATCTAATTCAACAGTCATTACAAGAGCTTTTTTGCAAGCGGAATTAAAATCAAGAGGATACTTGTCTGATTGAATTGTGTTCCATGATTCACCTTGAAGCGAATGCGTTTTTTCATATTTTATATCAACACCTGATATTTGTAAATCTTTACGCAAAGTTGTTCTGTAATTTTTTATAGGAATTTTTTTAATATCAATATTGAAATTTTCTAAAGTAGATCTTCGTGAAATGTGCAAAATAGGCGTGGAATTTTGAGAATAATCAAATCTGCTTACAGCGTCAGGCACCCATTTTAAAACACGTTTGATTGCTTCAGCACAAGTGATATCTTTAGTTTCATCGTAAAGCATTGGGCTTTGAAGGTTGATGTTTCCTATGGAAATATCAGCTGTGCAAGAAATTGCATATTTAAGAATTTCTTCAATTTGTTTGTCGCAAGAAATTTGAAGACCTGAATCATTTTGTCCTAAAATGACTCTGCTTTTCAAAACTTTCGATAAAGAAGCCCCAGTGAAATTCGCCCATGATTGCTGATAAACTATTTCCTCTAGCTCATACCAAGGACCCATAATTGTATAGACAAAAAAATCTTTTTTGCCTGAAACTTCCACAGGAGCTTTGTAAATTTTGCCTGAAAAACATCTTACATTGTCTCGATAAAGAGCGATAGACGCGTTCAAGTTTATGGCTGTAGAGCTAGTAAATATCAGCTCATCAGGAGCAAGTATTTTTTTTGTAAGAGTTGCGTCTATTATATTCCAGTCCGCAATTTCTTTTTTTACATTGTCAATTTCAAGTTGCCATTTCATTTTAAATATCACCTTTTACACTGTCCATTTGCGAAGAAATTTCTTCTATGCGCGCATTGAGAGTTTCTATTAAAGTTGTTAGTTCTTGTATTTGAATCTGCAAATTGTCGAGAGAATCATTTATGTCGTTTTGATCATTTTCATTATTCATTTTCTTCCTTTATTTTTGATGAAATAAATTCATAGCTAAATTTACTTGTGGTGTCGTTTAGTTCACATTTAATCACGTTTGCACAAGCATCTTGAAGTACGAATATCTTTTGTTTTTCAGATATAGGATGCTCAAAAATCATTTTCAAATCGCATGAGGATTCTTGATTTAAAAAGAGAGAATGTTCTGCTAAAAATTTTTGAGCTTCAAATAAGCAAGAGTGTTGACGTTCTATGGAAAAATTGAGTTTGAATTTCAAATTTTCTTTGTCCAATACCATTGAGTTTTTTGCGCCAACTATAGGTGAAATAAAAAGAATTCTTTTTTGTTCAAGCTTGAATTCTATTATAGATTCACCTTTTGGATTAAGAATTTTATCTGCTAAAAAAAATTTCATAGTTCTAAAACTGATTGAGTGTTGAAATTTAAAATTATGGAAATTTTTTCTGAATTATTGTCTAACAATTCCCAAGGCTTTTGAGTGTCGAGCGAAAGTCTGCCATATGAGGAAGAAAGCGGCGCATTCCAGTTATGCAATTTTGAAGAAATCAATTCTCCAAGATAAAGTGGAGACAATGCGCTTGTTGCACAGTTGCGATAAACTTCAATTGCAATGCGCAATGCGACTTTTCCAAAGGCAGGACCTGCGGCATATTTTGACGAGCTAAGAGGTATAGGAATCGCAATTTTCACAATCATTCCTTGATCAGAAATTTTTGCTTGATGCTTAGAAAAAACTTCGTCTTTAAATACAGAAACTTTTGCTAATTCAGGTAAAGTTCTGAGCTTTTCAAAAACAGATTGTTGTAAAGAATCTAAATGACTTATCATATTATAAACCTTTCATCGACTCGGAATTTGTCAGCGAGTTTCGCTTTTTAACTATCTTAATTGACTTGCGATAATTTGCGGTTCTGATTCCTGATATAGGGCGAGATATAGGCAGAGAGCCATTTGCGGCGCGTTCTAATAATTTGCGCGCTTCGTCTGCTTGCTTGAGTTGATAGTTAGTCATTTCTATAGAAGGGATGCGTATTTGCAAAGCTTCTACACAAAGTCTTACCGCCGCTCCTTTTAATTCAGGTGGAATTTTTGCATGATCTTCATCAACTAAATTTAATTCGTTCGCACAAATTTCCGCGCGAATCATTGCAGTGATAGACGCAATAATTTCTTCTTCAATAGGATTGCCCGCGCTCTTGAAAGATTGAGCATTTAAAATATCTAATTGCGCTTTATTTAGAGCGCATTCTAAATCTTTATGTGTGATTTTTATCCAATTCATTTTTGTTTTTTTCTCTTTTATTTATTTTTAAAGAGGGCAAGGATTTAACCTTGCCCCTTTTGTTTTTAGTTATGCCAAACTTACATTAAGTTTTCGTACGCCAAGATTGCTTGACGCAACTATGCTTGAATAATGTTCAACAGTAATGTCAGTGTACTTTGCGTGTTCGTCACAATAGACTTTAAACATCGTTCCTTCCTCTGATGGAGTAAAGAATCTCTTCAAATTAGAAGCTTCATCTTTTGAAATTCCATCTTGGGCAAAGAATGCAAAGACTTCGTCTTTTATGATAGAAGCTTTGGATTCCATTGTGTTTTGATAACGAGCGCTTACAACTTTGCAACCTTCTAAGAGAAGCTTTGTTGCTAACTCGTCAGGGTTAAATGCAGTTGCAGCCATAGAAGAAGTTTGCGCTTCAAGCGCACTCAAACGCATATTCCATGCGGCTTCACCAAAGAGCACTCTATTAGGACGCACACCACTTATGTCTGCGCAGTCAACAAGAAGTTCACGCAAATCTCCATCAGGATTTGAATCTTTAGTCCAAGTTGCGTCACTGCTTTCAGCAATAGTTGAGAGCGCAGAAATCGCGCGTTTGAGCTCATTTCTCAAAAGACGTTGCATAAGCATTGCAGTGTAGCGTTCTTGCCAGTTGTCACCAACTACTTCGTCATTGTCAACTCGTATAGTAAGACCTTTATTCAAAGTTTTTTCGTTGATACTTTCGCCTGTATATTGAACTCTTTTAAATTCGCCACCTATGCTGCGGACATCATCGTTTTCAGAATAAAATGCTTGAGCATTATTACTGCGCTTGAATTCAAAGCGTCTTCCAACAGGAATCGGAGGCGCGATAAAATCTAGTATGCCAGCAATATTTTCTTTGTCTTGCCATCCTGCAGAGTAGGCGGTAAGCGCAACAGAGTAGGTTGATGCTTTGAATCTATTTTCGTTTGTGATTGTGTTTTCACTCATTTGAATTTTCTTTCAATTAGAATATTTTTTATTTTTTAATTAGGATTTTCTTAAAACAATCCAGCTAACTTTTGTTGATGCGCCACCTGCTGAATCTAAAGTGAAATCTAATCCAGTTGCGTAAGCATTGATTTTTGCAGATGCGGTTTTTTCTGAGACTGATGTGTTGTTTAAAGAAACAATAATAGCGTCAGTTTCTTTGAGATTGTCTAAGTCAAGAGAGTTTGTGTTGCCTGTGCCTGTCCAGTCGTGAATACCGCAAGACACGACTTCCCATGCGCGAGAACCAAAGCCTTGAGGGTCAACTTCAACAATGCAAGAAGGGCTTGCGTCGTTAAGCGCAACACCGATTTTGAATGCTCCTGCGACAGGTGTAGATGTGATTTTTCCAGCTACAGAGCCATACACAGAGTCTCCATTTTGAATAGAACTAGCCGCTACACAAAGAACAGTGCTTGATGCGCATCCTGGGAGATAGACAGCTAAAATGTCGCCATCTTCTGCGCTGTCTTGACTAATTGCGATAGGTTTTTCACCTGCGTTTGCGATTTGTACACAGCCTTGAGTAGTTGATTTCAAGAGTAGATTAGCGCTTAGAATTGGCTCTGAAGCAGTCATTGTGATTTGACCTGCATGAGTACCTTCAGCAATATTTGCGAATATTTTATTTTTGAGAGAGGCAAAGAAAATGCCAATCTTATTGAGTATATTTATTTTCATTATTTTCCTTTTCGTTTTGTCATTGCGTAATGCCAATGAAATTTATTTTAGATATTCTGATTTGATTTCTTTCCAGCATTCATCCCATGAAAGTTGAGTTTTTTGCATTTTGTCTTTTGCCAAATCTATCAATAGGGCAGTGCTGGGTTTTTGAATTGTCACACTAAGTTTTGTTAATTGTTTTTTTGCGTTTGAATAATTTTGCGAAAATTTTTCATTCCAAGATTTGCATGAATCCATTGAGATAGAGCCATCATTAAGCGCGTTCGCTATGAGCTTTTTTGAATGGATGTCTAAAAGTTCATGACTCTTTTTTTCGAGCGCAGATAATTTTTCTAAGCAAAGATTTGTAAGATATTGCAGTTTTGAAAAATTTTCTTTGATAGAAAAAATTGAATTAATATGCATGGAAAATTTTTTAATTTCTTTGCACGAAAGAATTGTTCCGCTTTCTGGAATATTAGGATTATTTGTAAGTCCAGCAGAAATCAGCTTTACAGGGCGATATGTGCCATCTTCTAAAGCTTGCATCTGCCAACGTGGAGACAAAGCTTTATAAGTTTTATCGATAATTTTTTCATAGAAACTTTTTTTATATGCGGTTAAAATCGCAATCCCGTCATCGAGAGGAATAATTTTTTTTATGTATCCTGCGATGATAGGATTTTTATTATTTTTCGGATCGTCATCAGGATGTCCTTCATAGACTGGGAGACCTTTTGAAAATGCTTGCTTGAAAAAAGACGAAAAAGATTTCGTCATTTTTTCAGCAGCAATTTTATCTACAATTTGCATCCCTTTTGCATGCTGCCAATTTCCATATGGACTTAATATTTGCAAAAGAATTTTTTTATTCTTCATTCGATTCTCCTTGAATTGGGAATGCGAACATTTTTGCTAATTTGATTTTGTCAGGCACTAATCCTAGAGCTGTGAGGCGTTCGATGATTTCTAATTCATCTTTATGCAAATCATAATCAGGCAGTTTGAGTTTAATTTTTGCTAGAGGTTCATCATCACCAAATGCAAGTTTGATAACATTTTTGTCGACTTGCTCATTGAGTGTTTCGGAAATTGTTGAAGCATCATCTTCTTCAATAAGTGTGCTTTCAAATTCTTGCATATCTGAGCCGATAGAATTTTTTGCAGACATACTAGACAAATCTCCACCACGCCATAACGAGCAAAGCATTCTGTCTGTACGCTCGATAATATCTTTGTATGGAAGCTCTCCTTTGGTTGAAATATCTATAGCTTCGATGTCTGTTCCTTGAGATAATACTGCGTTGAATTCGGCTCCGAAGTCGCTCACAGCCTGACATGCAGACTCCCACTGAGGTGTTCCAGGGAATGCGTCAGTCTTTGCTTTTATTCCAGGCATGCCATTTCTTTCACAGTAAATAAGCCAATCACGAAGAGGTATTTGCTTAAAAAGATATGCAATAGAAGAAGCCAACATCAGGCCGTCGCCACAGGTGACAAGCCATTGTGCAGGATTTAAAGCTTTTCCATTTTCGATTTGATTTTCAGAATCTAACATGCGCAAATTTCCTGAAACATTTTCAAAAAGCCACAGTGGGTATTGAGTAAATTTTGCTCGAACATTTCCGTTAGAAGAGGAGTATTCAATTTTGTGAACACTATAACGCATGGCAACAGAGTCCATCATTTGAGAAATCAAAAGCCGCAAATTTCCATGTAAATTTTTGTCTAAAAAACTAGAGCTTTTCAAGTTCGCATAGAAGCCAGATAAAACTTTTGCGTGATCTTTTGATTTTTGAGATGAATCAGAATTCACGATTTCATATTCAAGACGTGAAATACTCTTTTTGCGTTTGAGAGCGAGTCCACAAATTAGGTCATCACGCTTCAAAATAGATTCGAAAATTCTGACTGCATGAGAGAGTCTGCCATTTTCGAAGGCGTCAAGAGCTTTAGATAAAACCTCTGGTTTAAGATTTTTCGCTGGATTGAAATTGAATCCGAGTGATGTGATAGAATATGGAGATATGGTTTTTGTATTCATGTGGCGCATTTTAATTGCGCACAAGAATCAAACAAATTACGCTTTGCTAAATTTGCAGAAAGTTGATTGTTTGTAATATTTGACTATTCAAAAATCTGAAAATTCAGACACAAAAAAACGCTCAAGATATACGAAAATAAATTGAGCGTTTAAAAAAAATCGGGCCGCCGAGGTTCGAACTCGGGACCTCTTACACCCCATGCAAGCGCGCTACCAGACTGCGCTACGGCCCGTATTTTTATTGATATGCAACGCTACCGAATATTACATTATATGCAAGCCCTAATTTTTTTCAAAATTGTATTGCGAAGCCAATATCTCTGTCACAATATCTGCGTTATGGATGACGATATTTTTACTTGTGATGCATTTTATTCAGGCAGAGTGCAAGGCGTTGGATTTAGATTTAAAAGCTATCAAATCGCTAGCGGATATTCTGTGACGGGCTTTGTCCGCAATCTTGAAGATGGGCGTGTTGAAATATTTGCTCAAGGCGAAGAGAGCGAAGTCAGAGGTTTTGTGGATGAGGTAAAACAGCTTTTGAGCCCTTTTATAAAAGACATTCAAGATTCTTATAAAAAACAAAAGCGCGAATACAAAACTTTTGATATTAAATAATGAGTGTTGCCGTTGAAATAAAATCTTTGAGCAAGCATTTCCGTATGGGTTTTGGAAATGTTGCGATATCCGCACTTGAGAATTTGACACTTGATGTTCATGAAGGCGAAATTTTCGGACTCCTTGGTTCTAACGGAGCAGGCAAAAGCACGACTATAAAAATTCTTTTAGGAATCATAAACGCGAGTGGTGGAGAGTTTAAAATTTTTGGAAAAAATTTGTGTAAAAATACAAAAAGACAAATTGGATATCTTCCTGAAGTCGCATCTTTTTACGGATTTTTGACAGCATATGAAATTCTTATTTTCTATGCGCAGCTTTGCGGTCTTAGTTCTTCTAAAGCGAAGTTAGAGGCTGTGAAAATTTTGGATTTGGTAGGTCTTGGCAATGATGCAAATAGAGAAATTTCTCAATATTCAAAAGGAATGATTCAACGAGTTGGTATAGCGCAAGCGATAATTCATAATCCCAAGCTTGTGATTTTAGATGAACCCGCATCAGGCTTAGATCCTATAGGCGCGCGCGATATGGCAGATATTATTTTGCGATTAAAGTCTGAAGGAAAAACAATTTTATTAAGTTCTCACTTGATGAGCGAGGTTGAAAAACTCTGTGATAGAATTGCAATTTTGTCTAAAGGTTCTTTGGTTGCATGCGGTTCTTTAGATGAGTTGTTGAAAAAAGAAAACGCGCTTAATCTTGAAGTGAAATGCGATTTGTCAGCGAAGGATAAGCTTATTGAAGCTATTTCAAATGCGGGATATGAAGTCAACAAAGTGGACGCGGCTCGTGAAAATTTGAATGAATATTTTGAAAGAAAAGTAAAATGAAAAATTCTATATTAATAGCGATAAATTCTTTCAAAGACGCAAGACGTCAAAAAATAATTTTGCTTTTTGCATTCATAGCAATTGTTTTAATTTTGCTTTCAAATTATTTTTCAAAAATGAATTTGGGCTCAGAACAACTTTCTTTTGTCGCAGATTTCGGGGCGGGGGCATTGAGCTTTTTTGGAGTGATAATTGCAATAGTTGCAACGTCTCAGCTTATACATTCTGAGTACGACAATAAGAGTTTATATGTTTTAATTTCAAAACCTATTTCTCATTTTGATTTTATTGTAGGGAAGTTTTTTGGAATAAGTTTTCTATTGGCTCTTTATACTTTGTGTGTGGCAGTGCTTACGTTTGGATTCTTATATTACTTGCAGTTGAAGTTAGTGAAAATCCCAGAAGAATTGCTGGTTGGCGGGCATCGTGAAGTAAGTGTTTTAGGATTTATTTCATATGCATTTTTGCAGTGGTTAAAACTTTCGCTGGTGTGCGCAATAAGTATTTTAGTTTGCACTGTTTCTCGGTCTATGATGTTTTCTGTAATCATATCTTTTGCGATTTTCGGGATATGCTTATTGAGCGCAATTAGTCCTGAAGATACATCAATTTTCAATATTTTGATTAAATATATTTTTCCTGATATTTCTATATTTGATGAAGCACAAATTTTTATTTTTGAAGGAGTGAATGTGGGAATATTTTTCACATGGTTTCTTTACGCAATTGGATATATAATTTTTGTAAATCTTCTTGCGGGATTTCTTTTTTCGAAGAGACAACTATGAAATATTTTTTAAACAAGATTTGTTTTTGGATATTTTTTGTCGTTATTCTTTTTGCGTTTGGATTTGTGATGAGAGTTCCGTTGAGCTATTTTGTTGGCACCGAACGAGACTTAACTCAAGTAAAAGCGTCAATAAATTCAGGTTTTTTGCTAGCAGTGTTAGGCGGATATGGAGATATCGTTTCCAATATAATTTGGTTAAAATCATATTCTTCATGGGAAGAGAAGAATCTTGAAAAATGCGTGTCGAATATGGAACTTGCGCTTACAATCAATCCTGAAAATAAAATGTTTTGGAGCTTGGCATCGTCTATAATTACGTACGACTCTCCGCATTGGATTATAGAACAGCGTGGTATTCATGACAAAACTGAACAGATGCGTGTGCATAAAGTTCAAGCAACAAAGGGCGTAAATTATTTAAAAAGAGCCCTAGAGCTTTTTCCTGATAACAGAAAATTGAGAATGGAATTAGCAGATATTTATGCATATAAGCTCGGAGATTTGGATAGTTCTATAAAAAATTATAAAATCATAGTTGATGCTGATGAAACTCTTGTTTTCACACGACGCATATACGCAGACTTATTGGCTCAAGCAGGAAGAAAAGGCGAAGCATTGGAAGTCTTAAAAAGCATGTTAGAAAATCTTGAAGAAGATTCTGAAATTTACAAAAAAGTGACTTTGCAAGTAAAAGAAATCGAGGCATTTACAAATAAATGATAAAAAGAAAAAAATAGTCTCGATTTTTGGTCAAAAAAGGAATTAGTAATTAGGTAAGAATTTAAAGATATGTTAAACGCAACAAATTTTATATTAGCAAACGCAGACGCAAGTTTGATTGGTTATTTTAACGATTCAAACTTTATGGGCAAAGTAATCGTGATAGTACTGCTTATATGCAGTGTTATTGCTTGGGCAGTGATGATAGGCAAGCACATTGATTTGAAGGAATTGACTCGCTTGAATTTGAATGTCGATGATAAATTGGGTAAGAGCAAATCTGTGATAGAGGCTGTTGTTTCTCACGGAAAATCATTGCGTGGACCTTACGCTAATTTGCTGAAAGATGCTGTTGGCGCATGGGGCAAGAACGAAGGCACAGAGCGGACTCCAGAGCTTATTACTTTGCGAATGGGTTTGGTTGAAAACGCTCTTCAAAGAGCAGTTTCTCGCCAAATAATTTTCTATGAATCAAAGATGGTTCTACTTGGGACTATTATTACAGGTGCGCCTTTCATGGGTCTTTTAGGAACTGCATGGGGTGTAATGGATGCCTTTGGCGCAATGAGTTCACAAACAACAGCAACATTGCAAATGTTGGCTCCAGGGGTATCAGGTGCTTTGTTGACAACAGTGGCTGCGCTTGTGGTTGCAATACCTTCCACATTCGGCTACAACTTTTTGCTGACCAAATCAAGAAGTATGGTGACAGAGTTGGAAAACTTTGCTAGCTCTCTTGCAGACCGCATAGAACTTGAATCTCGAGTAAAAAGCATAGTGGTTGCGCCTTCAAAAGCAGAGACAAATATTCCTGTGGTCAATGCGGTAAAAACTCCATTGGCAAATCCTGCTAAGTCTCCATTGGCGATAGACGATACTGTGCAAGAAACTCCTGCTAGCGAGCCAGTGAATTTTCAAACACCCACAAAAGAAAAAAACATTTTAAATTTTGATGATGATGACGATTCTGTTTCAATTCGTCGTTATGAGGACTAAATATGGCGCGTTCATTTAGGAGCAGAAAGAGTCTTGGGGCAATTAGCGAGTTGAATATTACTCCTCTGATGGATTTGGCGTTTTCTTTGCTGATAATATTTATGGTGACAACTCCTTTGCTTGAACAGAGCATAGAATTGAAGTTGCCACAACAAGATGCGATTTCAAATGCGCCAGTATCAACATCTGATTTTCAAATAATCAATATTGACTCGAATGGAAAAATTTTTTGGGGCAAACAAGAGGTCGATGTTTCTGAGTTGAATTCTTTGTTAAGAGCAATGGCTCTTGAGCCTGACCCAGCACCAATTAGTTTGAGAGGCGATAGAACTATTGCTTATCAAAAAATTGTTGATGTGATAGATGCAATCAAGCGCAACAATCTTACAAAACTTCATCTAGACACCGAAGTGAGATAGTATATGCCGAAGAATTCACAAAGCGGATATTATGTGTCGATAGCATTGCATTGCTTTCTTGCATTGTGCATGTTTTTGAGTCTCTTTGTGAATGATTTTTTTCTGCCAAAAGAAATGGCAAATGATATTGTTTTTGATATGATAGAGCCTGATGGGTTTGAAGCAAATACAGCACCTCCAGCACCAGCGGCAGAGCCAGTTTCAGACTCAGAGCAAAATATAGAAGTTCCAAATCCTGCACCTGCAGAGCCTATACAGTTGCCTGAGCCACCGACTCCTGAACCCACACCTCCGACACCAGTGCCTACGCCAAAGCCCAAGCCAGAGCCAAAACCAGAGCCTAAGCCAGACCCTAAGCCAAGAATGAGCTTTAAAGATTTTCAAAAAACAAATCCTACAAAACAACCGTCAACAAGACCTGCGAGTACTGCGCCAACAAGAAATGTGGTCGCTCCAAAAATCACAGTAGATTCAAAAGCTCTTGCAAATATAGGCAAAGGTTCAGGAACAGGAACGGGCACATTGACAGGCGTTGGTTCTGGCACTGGTACAGGCACAGGACAAAATGTTTTGAAAGCTTATGTTGGATATATCAACACGCTTGCTAGAGCCAAGTGGCGATTACCAACATCGTGCCAAGGAATGATTTTAAGTGCCGAATTAGAATTTCATGTAAGTGCTACAGGGAAGATTTCAGGCGCAAAAATAGTGCGTTCAAGCGGAGATGCCGACTTTGATAAATCTGTTGTTTCAGTTTTTTCAAGTCTTGTGTTAGAGCCTCCGCCTGATAATTCTCCACACTTAGTCTCTCTTACTTTTCACTCGAAAAACGATTAGCTGATAATCGCTTTCATCATAGCATTTATGCCACCTGAAAGCTCAACTGTGTTTTTTGCAAGCATGTAAGCAGGAGTGCTGAAAACTTTAAAAATTTCATCCTCCACGAAAGAGTCTACTTCGCAATTTATGTGAGTTGCACCTAAATCTTCAAGCGCTTTTGCAGTGCCTGCATCATTGCCTATAGTAAGTTTTACTTTGTTAGAAATTACTTTTGCAGCCAAGCAAGGAGAAATACAAATGAAGCCCATTGGCTTTTTTGCTTCTAGCATTTGTAAAATGGCATGCGCTACATCTTCGTCAACAGTGCAGTCAGCGCCTTTGAAAGCGAAGTCGCTAAGATTTTTTGCGGCACCAAAACCGCCAACAAAAATCAAAGCGTCAAAATTTTTTGCGTCAAAAGAATCAAGATTTTTGCAGTTGCCTCGTGAAATTCTTGCAGACTCAATCAAGACATTTCTAAGTTGATTTACTTCTTCCATAGTCGAGTGATCGATGCAGTGAAATTGAGCTTTGTCTGGGGCAAAAAAATGAGCTGTCGCGCCAAGGCTTTCAACAGCGTTCAATGTAATGACTGCTTCATGAATTTCCGAGCCATCGAAAACTCCGCAGCCAGAGAGTACTATTGCAATATTTTTTAACATTTTAATTTTATCTTTCTTGGGTTTTCAGGTTTTTCGATATAGAAAGTGTCGTTGGCAAGAAATCCAGAAAATGCCAATGTTGACAATACAACAGAACCTTTGCCGAGAATTGTTCCAGGTTGAAGAACAGCGTTGCATCCGCATTGAGCCTTGTCTCCAAGTATAGCGCCAAGTTTGCGCAAGTTAGTATTTACACGTCCATTTGGCGTGCTTGCGAAAACAGTAGTTTTGTCCAACTTCAAATTCGCGCAAATTGCTCCTGCGCCCATGTGAGCGTAATTGCCTAAGATAGAATCGCCCACATAATTAAAATGCGGAACTTCAGCATTATTTAAAATCAGACTATTTTTAATTTCGCAAGAATTGCCTATCGTGCAATTCTCGCCAATGATAGAGTATTCACGAATGTAAGCACTAGGACGAATTTGAGTATTTGCGCCAATCCAGACATTGTCGCAAATCACAGCGAAAGGAGGAAGCTTTACAGTTGGGTGAATAAAAACATTTTTGCCAACGCTTACTAAAGCAGGGATATCTTTTTTTGATTCAAATGTTGATAAATCCAATGAATCAAGAGCTTCTTTAATTTTAGGAATCCAAGTCCAGACAGAAGCATTTTCATCAAAAAACTTTTCAAAAGTTTTCAGTGATTCAGGAAGAATAAATAGTTCAGATGCGTTCATAATTTAAAAAGTATTTTTTGCGTTCGCAATTTTTTCAATGAGTTTTGTTGTGGAAAATCCTTCAAGAAAAGGGAGGAATTTTATTTCGACATTTTTTTTCTGTAATGAAAGCAATTCGTCTTTATCTAGCGTTTCAAGCGTATAGTCTCCTGCCTTCGCGTAGATGTCAGGAGCAATTTGTGAAATCTGAGTATCGAGTCTTTTAGTTGAAAAAACGCAAATGCAATCAACAAAAGAAAGCGCCGCAAGCGAGTATGCACGCTCGAGATTTCCTTGCACAGGGCGTGTCGGACCTTTCAAAGCTTGTACAGATTCTTCAGAATTTAGCATGACGATTAAAGCGTCACCAAGCTTTCTTGCTTCGCTCAAAAAATATAAATGACCTGAATGTAATAAATCAAAACATCCATTAGTTAACACAACACGTTTCTTTGCGGATTGTAAGTCTTTGCAAAAGCGCACAGTTTCTTCGAGAGAGAAAAGCTTTGGATTATTTGCCAAAATGTTCATGTTTTATAAGAGAAGTAAAATAACTAATTTTTTCTGAGGAGTCAGGCAAATTCAATAGGGCAGAAACTACAACAAGTCTTTTTGCACCCGCTTTGACCACACTAGGCGCCGTTTCAAAGTTCACTCCACCAATCGCAAACCAAGGTAATATGGGCTTCATAGCATTAACTTGAGAGACTAATTCTAAGCCTACTGCAGGTCGTCCAGGTTTTGTGTTTGTTGCAAAAACAGGTCCAACCGCAAAATAATCTAAAGTGTTTGCTAAATTATTTGCGGATGTTGCTTGCTCAATGCTGTGAGTAGAAAGCCCTAGAAGCCTGTTGCTTCCTAGTAATTTGCGAGCCTCTTTAGGGCAGATATCATCTTGACCAATGTGTAGCCCCGCATTTTCTATAGATAAAGCTAAATCAATATTGTCATTGATTACAAAAATCGGAGAATCTTTTTTTTGAAAGAGAGGCAGAATTTCAAGAGCAATTTCTTTCATTTCCTCAGGAGATTCTTTCTTTGCTCGAAGCTGAATAATTCCAGCATTTCCACGTATCAACTCCTGACACTTTGCATACATATTTTTGCGTTCCACATTACCTGTGTCTAAAATCGCATAGAACAAAACATCGTGAATTTTTTGAGATAAATTTCCCATGTTAAAAAACTTTTTTGTCTTCTTCGTGTATGGTAAGCATGGGTTCAAATTTTGGGAGAGGTCTTTCACGAAGGCCTCTGAATCCAGTGATAGACACATCTATCGAGCCAAGTTTTTCGACTCCGAGATGGTCGCGAAACTTCCTGACTAAATCTTCTTGAATTTGCGAAGACACTTCTGCGAGCATTTGATTCCCTTCAATTTTTAGGGAAACTTTTACAGATAGACGTCCACGCTTTACAAAAATTTTCACTTTTGGTTTAGATAATGCGCCAAGTTTGTAGCAAACATTTTGAACTAGCTCATCAAGAGCTTTGCGTGATACTTCCACGACTCCAAGCGAGTTGTTGAAAAGCTTGATAGGGCGAAAATGTTTTGTAATTTTTCTCCAAATAATCAGGAGCAAAATCAGAGATACAAGTCCGATAAGAAAATGCTTCGTGTAAGGTTGAGCCAATGAAATTTCTATAAAAGATTTGAAGTAATCTATGAAGAGATTTAATTTGCTATAAAATGCTTCTATGTTGTTCATTAGGCTTTTATTCTCTCAAATGCTCGGATTTTTACAACACAAAAATTTACACATCAAAAGTCAATGCTTCAGGCCATTCTCTGTCGTGATTGTCTGATTTGCCTTTGATAGTTGCGTCAATGAAAACACAATTTTCATGAACAAAAATATCACGCTTTGCGTCAGTGTTATTAAAGATTTTCCAAAGTAGCAAAGAATTGTTTTTCAAATCTATGTCAGAATCAAAGAGCGCGAAGGCTCGTGTGTTGTTGAATAGATTTGAATTTGCAAAATGTTCTAAAATTTCTCTTCCATTTTTTTCTGATTTATTTAATGCGATAGAGCAAAAAGAATTTTCACAATTGATATTTTTTATATCAAAATCTTTTGCAATATTTTTGAGAGAAATAGAGTCGATAGAATTTTCAAACACGATTTTTGGACGAGAATCTTCACCTTCAATACGACGTGTTAAATCTATGCCAATCTTGTTGCCTCGAAGCTTTGTGGGCGACGAATGGTCTAGAGCGTCTAAGACTCCGTAGTTTAAAAGAATGTCATTATTTGCGTCAAAATTTTCTAAAAATAAATTCCAAATTTTGTTTAAATTGCTTGGGTCAATGTCGTCATCAACAATCACAATAGATTTGCAAAAACTCATTTGTCCTTGACCCCAAAGGGCACTCATTAATCTGTGTGCGTGAGCAGGATATTCTTTCTTTATAGACACCATTACTATGTTGTGAAACACGCCTTCCCAAGGCAAAAAGTAGTCAGTGATTTCAGGAAAAACCGCTTTTAGTAAAGGCAGAAAAATTCTCTCTGTCGCCTTTGCCAAGTAGCAGTCTTCCATAGGAGGAGGTCCAACTAGTGTTGCGCAATATATAGGTTTTTTGCGATGAGTAATCGCAGTAAGATGAAATACAGGATACAAATCCGCCAAAGAATAATAGCCAGTGTGATCTCCAAAAGGTCCTTCTATACGCAACTCATTTGGGTCAACATAACCTTCTAATACAAAGTCTGCGTGGGCAGGAACTTTCAAATCTTGAGTGATACAATTTGTCATTTCAACACCTTCTTTGCGAAGGAATCCCGCAAGTAAAAGCTCGTCAATCCCACGAGGAAGTGGTGCTGTGGAAGCATAGATAGTTGCAGGGTCTGCGCCTATTGCGACAGCAACGGGCATGCGCAAATTTTTCTCTTTATATAGATTGAAAAAATGCGCACCATCTTTGTGTATATGCCAATGCATGCCAGTAGTGTTTTTGTCATAGATTTGCAATCTATACATTCCCAAATTATTTTCTTTTGAATCAGGCGACTTTGTAAATACGAGAGGCAATGTGACAAATTTTCCTCCGTCTTTTGGCCAGCATTTCAAGACAGGAATTTTTGATAAATCAATTTTCTCACCCTTGAGTACGACTTCTTGACAAGGTGCTTTGCCTTTAAATTTTTTAGGAGTGATTTTTAGGAGCGGAAAAAGTTTTTTCGCGATTCCAAAAAAGTCTTTAAAATTTTTCGGAGGTTTTGTTTTAACTAAAGCGTCAATGTCATCACCCGCATTTTTCAGAGTATCTATGCCGAGTGCAAGAGACATTCTTTTGTCGCTACCAAATAAATTTGTCGCAACAGGGAATTCGCTTTCTTTCACATTTTCAAAAAGCAGAGCTTTCCCTCCATTGGGTGCTTTCGATTGCTCATCGGTGATTTTTGATATTTCAATATCAGGAGAAACTTCTTCTTTTATGCGAATAAGTTCATTGTGCTTTTCAAGCAGATTGATAAAATCACTGATGCTTTTTATGTTGTCCATTCTTTTAAAAGGTCGTTTTTAATTCCTGCGCAAGTGAGAGTTTTTGCGTTCACAAAATTTATCAAATCGTCTATGGATTTAGGTTGAGAGTAGAATGCAGGGCATGCAGGGACAATACTTGCTCCCGATTCTGCGGCAATGCAAGCGGCTTTAAGATGATTCAAGGCTAAAGGAGTTTCTCTCAATAATAAAGTGAGTTTGCGTTTTTCTTTTAGCGCGACTTGAGAAGCTCGTAGTATAAGATTGTCAGAAATTCCCGCAGCGATTTTCGCTAAAGTGTTCAAAGAGCAAGGAGCTACAATCATTGAATAAAAGTCGAACGAGCCGCTTGCTATACAAGAGAAAAAATCATCATTATTGTGAATGAAAAACTTTTTTGATTCCGCAAGAGAGCTCAAAGCTTTTTTTATCGAGTCAACACCAAGTTCGCTTTGCATTACTTTTTTTGCGGTTGAGCTTTCTACACAGTGTAGCTCGTAAGAATTTTCCAATAAAAATTTTGCAATTCCCAAAGGATATACAGAGCCTGAAGCTCCTGTTAAAGCAAGCACTATGCGTTTATTTTCCATATCAACATTCAATCAAAACAGAGAGTGTGATTGCAATAAAAATAAGCAAAGAAATACATGCGTTCATATTAAAAAATACTAATTTAATATGTCTTAAAGAACTGAATTTTATTATTATGTGCTCTGAAAAATAGATGAAGCCTACGATAGAAATCCCCAAGAAATAAATGAAATTCAAATCGAAAAGAAAACCTGTCGCGAAAAGACAAATCAATGCGAAAGCAAAAGTAATAAGCGAAAGTTTTTTTGCGAATCTGCCACCGAACTTTGAGGGTATAGAAAAAAGATTATTTGCTTTGTCGAATTTTTCATCTTGCAAAGAGTAGAGTAAATCAAATCCGCTGATGTGGAAAAGCAAAGCTAAACTAAAGATAATAATTCCAAGATTCATGCTGGATGTAATCGCAATCCAAGCTCCGAGCGGAGCCATTGCAATTGCGAACCCCAAAACATAGTGAGCCAAAGAAGTGAATCTTTTTGTGTAAGAATAAAACGCCAAGAAAATAAGCGCAGGAAATGAGAGATAAAAACAAAGAGTATTCAACATGAACGCGCTGAAAACTAAAAGCGTGCCAAATAAAAATGTGTAAAAAATCGAGGCTATAAGACTAATGTTTCCTGCCGCTAATTCTCGATTTTTAGTTCGAGGATTTTTTGCGTCAAATTTTCTGTCAGCAATTCTGTTAAAGCCCATTGCAAAAGCGCGCGCGCCTACGAATGCTAAAATTATATAAAGACAAATTTCTAAAGTAAGAGATTTTCCTTCGCTATACGCTAGCATTATTGCTGACAATGCAAAGGGCAGGGCAAATAGCGTGTGCCCTAATTTTATCATTTTTGAAAATCTGATAGCAGAAAAAATCATCTTTTAAAGATTCAATAGTCTTTTGCGTAAGGCAAGGATTTTTATTTTGAAAAGTTGACAATCTGAAAGCCATAGATAGATTTTAAAGGCTAATGAATAAGGAAGGCCGACATAAAGACGCGTTTGAATTTTTCAAGAATTCAGATATTTTTTCTTTGGGAGAAATGTCTAACGAAGTGCGCGCAAACAAGCATGGAAACAAGGCTTTTTATGCTTTGAATGCCGCAATTACTTATTCGAATTCTTGCGAGTTGATGTGTCCTATATGTTCTTTTGCGAGAGCGAAAGGTCATGCGGAGAGTTATATTTTAAGCTTGGAAGAAGTTCATGAAAAAGCTGAATTTTTCAAGAATCTTGGAGCAAACGAAATTCATATTATAGGTGGAATAAATCATGATATAGATTTTAATTATTATGTTGATGTGATTAAAACTATAAAAAATGTTTCGTCAGAATATAACATCGTAGCATATACAGCATCGGAGTGCGTGATGATGTCTGAGGTAGCAGGAAAAAGTTTGGAGTGGGTGTATAAAACATTGCAAGATGCAGGGCTTGACGCTCTTCCAGGTGGTGGAGCAGAAATTTTTGATGACGCAGTTAGAGCACAAATTACTCCGAAAAAATTGAGTGGAAAAAATTGGCTCGCTGCGCATAAAATTGCGCATCAATGCGGAATCAGAACAAACGCAACAATGCTCTATGGACACGTTGAAAATCTAGAACAAATCACGGATCATTTGATTGCATTGCGAAATCTTCAAGAGGAAACAGGCGGATTCAAAGCATTTGTGCCCTTGCCATTTCGAAAAGGAAAGAGTTCGATAAAAGCGAAAGAATCGTCTTTGTACGACACATGTGTTTGCTCATATTCTCGTATTATTTTAGATAATTTTGACCATGTGCGTGTGCCTGTCACACATTTTTCAGATAGATTTGCGCAAGTGCTTTTGCACTTTGGAGCGGATGATATAGGTGGCACACATTGGTCTGAAGAAGTTGCGAAATCAGCAGGGGCAAACTTTGTGCGATTGACTGAAGATGATTTAATAAAGACAATAAAGTCGTCAGGATTTATACCCGTTAAAACTAATTCAAATTATGAATAAAAAATTTGGCAGAGTTTTAAAAATAGGAGTGAATTCTTATGTGAATAATCTCCCATTGAAGTGTGCTTTTGGGAAGAAAGAATTGTCTTTTGAGTATGAGTTAGATTTCGATAATCCCGCGAGTCTTTCAAAAAAGTGTGAAAAAAATCTGCTTGATATAAGTTCAATATCTCTTTGGAGATATCCATATTTTGCTAAGAATTATGAGCTTTTGCCAGAGTTTTGTATATCGGCAAAAGGGGCAGTAAAGAGCGTAAAAATCTTCTCAAAATATAAAATAGAAGGGTTGGGTGATAAAGAAATTTTTATCACATCAGAATCAGGCAGCTCTTCAAGCGCGCTTAGATACTACTTTAAAAAGCGTTTTAATAAAGATATTTTTGAAAATAAAGCGCATGATATTCTAACTGCGGGATGCGTGTTTTTGATAGGAGATAACGCTCTTAAGTTCGACGCAAGCATGTACGATTACGTTTACGATTTTGGCGAACTTTGGGAAGATTTTTTTAAAACTCCAATAGTATATGCTGGAATAGTAGTAAGGCGTGAGTTGGCAGATTCGTTGAGAAAAGAACTGATTGATTTTTGTGATTTTTCTTTAAATGAATTTAATGTAAATAGGGATTATTATTATGATTACGCGCTACAAATTCTTGCTAATAGCGCAATGAGTAAAAAGGATATAAAAGAATATTTTGAAAAATTAGAATATAAAATTCCTCAAGAACATTTTGATAAAACATTGGAGATGGCATCAGAAAATGGAAATTTTTGAAAAGATAAAAAACGGTTTTCGTATAGAAATTTCTGAAGCAAAAAGCCTTCAAAGTACGAGTTTATATGACTTGGGGCGTTTGGCGAATTTGCGTTTGAAAAATTTTGGTGATGATAAAAAAGCCAGTTATATTTTCAATAGAATGATAAATTATTCAAATGTTTGCACTGCGAAGTGTGATTTTTGCGCATATCATTCTTCTGCGGGAAAGCTCGCAGCCTTTGCTTTGAACGATGCGAAAATTTTAGATTTAGTAGAAGAAGCAGTTTCTAAAGGGGCAACACAAATAATGCTTCAAGGAGGCTTGCATCCTGACTTCAATTTGAAATGGGCAACTAATATTGCAAAGAGTATTAAAAGCAAATTTGCGAAAATAAACCTGCATATATTTTCTCCATCAGAAGTCATTTGTTTTGCGAGAGAATCGAATATGGAAATTTTTGACGCTCTTAAAATGCTCAAGGATTCAGGCGTAGACAGCATTCCGGGGGCGGCAGATTTGCTGGTAGATTCTATCAGGAATAAATATTCGCCAAAAAAATGCACACGAAATCAGTGGCGTGAAGTAATGTTGAATTTGTCTAAGCTTGACATGAAATCATCTGCAACAATGACATTTGGTATGGGTGAAACTTTTGAAGACAGACTCACTCATCTACAATTTGTTCGTGATATTCAAGATGAGTGCAATGTTTTTAACGCATTTATTGCATGGCCTCTTGCTCCAGAAAATACAAAGCTTGAATATTTGCCACGCATAGGCGCAGTTGAGTTTTTGCGTAATTTGGCAATATCGAGAATCTTTTTAGATAATATAAAATATGTGCAGTCAGGCTGGTTGACAGAGGGTTTGCGTATTGCGCAATTAGCATTGCATTTTGGCGCTAATGATATGGGCGGTGTTTTGATGGATGAGCTTGTGATTAAATCAGCAGGCATAGAAAATAAGGCTAGCGCAGAGGCAATGGAAAACGTGATACGCGCGGCAGATAAAATTCCTTTTGAAAGAAACGCAAATTACGAAGCATTATGAAAATTAAATTTTCTATTACTCCATGCCCAAATGATGTGTTTTCATACGCCGCATGTTTGGATAATATTATTGAAAATGATTTTGATTTTGAATTTGAATTTGCCGACATTGAAAAATTAAATGAAAAAGCTCTTTTAAAAGAGAGCGCTTTAACAAAAATTTCTTTTGCGTTGTATAATAAAATCAAAGACGATTATGAACTCTTGAACGTAGGTGCAGCCTTAGGTAAAGGCACAGGACCTATATTGGTTTCCAGCAAAAAAACGATAGATTTTTCTTCTGAAAAAATTCTTGTCCCAGGAGAAAATACTACAGCAAATCTCTTGTTAAAATTCTTTGCGGGCAAAAATATAAAAACAGTCAATGCGTATTTTCGTGACATAATAGAAGAGATAAAATCAGACAAATTTTCTGATATCTTTGCGGGAGTTTTGATTCATGAAGGTCGATTTGTCTATGAATCACGCAACTTAAATTTGATTGCAGACTTAGGCGCACATTGGGAAAACACAACATCACTTCCTGTTCCTTTAGGTTGTATAGTTTTACGTAAAGACTTTTTGCATTTAAAAAATTCCATAGAAATTCAAATGCAAAAAAGCATAAAATACGCTTTTGAAAATTCTAAAAAATGCATAGAAAAAACAAAAGAATACGCTCAATATTTAAGTGATGATGTTCTAGAAAAACATGTCTATGCATTTGTGAATGAATACTCTTTTGATATTTCTCAAATAAGAGAATCTTTATTAAAAAATTTAAATTTTTTTCCTTTTTCATGAAAAAAGCAATTGTCATAGCAACAATGCTGGAAGCTGAGGAAGTAATATCTTCTTTTGATTTTCAGCTTGTGCGTGAAATGCCTTTTAAAATGTTTGAAAATAAAAATCAAATCCTTGCGATTTCAGGGATGGGTCTTGATAAAGCAAAAGGATGCGCAGAATTTCTTTGTGGAAATTTTGAATTTGATGAACTTTTAAATATTGGTGCAGCAGGTGCGTTAAATGAAAATTTTGAATTTGGGAAATTTTATAAAGTAGATTCTTTTGTCGATGAAAATACAAAAGAGAAATCTTCTGGTGTTGTTTTGTTAAGTTGCAATAGACCTATAAAAACAAATCTAGAGCGCGCACAATATGCGCAAATAGCGGACTTAGTCGATATGGAAGCATACGCAATTCATTCAATCTGTGTGGAGAAAAACAAAAAATTCAAAGCAATAAAATTTGTGAGTGATACAGGAGAGACTTGCGATATAGTAGAAAATATAAAATGCTTACGTAAAAATATTATTGAATGGTTATAAAAAATGGATTTTTTAAATTCGTCAGATGAAATTTTGTCAGTGTCGGAATTTTCCAAACGCTTTAAAACACTAGTGGCTACAAGTGTTCCTGAATTGTGGTTAAGGGGCGAAGTATCAAACCTTAAAACCTATGCAAGTGGACACACATACTTTACTTTGAAAGATGAAAACAGTTCGATTTCTGCTGTGCTATTCAAAGGTTTTGCAAGCACAATGTCTCTTAAGTTAAGCGAGGGTATGGCAATTTTAGCATATGGCGAAGTCAGTATTTATGAGGCAAGAGGCAATTATCAAATTGTAATAAAAGCAATGCTTCCTGATGGACAAGGCAATTTAGCTCAACGATTTTTAGAGCTAAAAGAAAAACTGGAAAGGGAAGGACTTTTTGATTCTTTACGTAAAAGACCTATCCCACAATTACCTAAACGAATCGCGGTAATTAGTTCTGACACAGGGGCTGCGATTCGAGATTTTTTGAGCATATTGCGTCGCAGAAAATTTTCAGGAGAAGTTGTGCTTTTTCCTTCGCTTGTGCAAGGACTCCAAGCTCCAATGCAAATCATAGAACGCATAGAACAAGTTGAAAATTGCGGTGATTTTGATCTGCTAATCTTGATGCGTGGAGGCGGAAGTCTTGAGGATTTATGGGCATTCAATGATGAAGCTCTAGCAAGACGTTTAGCAAAATGTACTCTGCCTACAATTTCTGCGATTGGGCATGAAATAGATTTTTCACTGACAGATTTTGTCGCATCATTGCGTGCAGAAACTCCTAGTGCGGCGGCAGAACACATAGTTGCCGCCTATGATAAAAAGCGTGAAATTTTAGAATCATTATCAAAGCAAATTAAGTCGGAATTTTTGCGATTGTACGACAACGCAAAATCTCGCTTTTTGTCTGCTGAAAATTCATTGAGACTTTGTAATCCCGCATCGAAACTTTATGCGCACAATATTTCTTTAGATGAAATTTCTAGCAGATTAAATTCTTTGTTGTCAGAAAAAATGTCTGAAGCAAAAAATAATTTTCATGAGGCTAATACTAGATTTACGGCAAGTTCACCAAGGGGTCTTTTAGATTTGCAAAGAGGAAAATTGAACTCAATAGGAAAATCATTGCAACTTATGAGTGTGGATTTTGCGTTGAAACGCGGCTACTCTATCAGCAAAGACAAGTCAGGCGCAATCATTCGCAGCGCCAATGAAATAGCCCCTTCGCAAGAATTTACTTTGCAGTTCTTTGATGGCGAAATCAATGTTGAAAAGAAATAGATTCAACAAAGAAAACGTTAATTAAAAGAAGAAATGTCTGCGTAAGAGAAAGAAGTCTCAAATAAAGATTCTCCTTTTGAACCTATGTATTTTACAGAAACTTTACGATTATCTTCAGGACCTGTAAATGAGAGTGTGACGAAAGAACGTTTTAACACAACACTTCCTGGGACTCTGAAAAAATTCATTTCTTTAGCGGAGTCTGCAAGGCGCGCATTTACAGGGCCTGCGGTGACATCAAATATTGCGTAAGCTCCAGGGCGAACAAGTCGGCTGACTTCCCCGTACTGCTTATTTCCTGAAACAAAGAATACTCCTTTAATTTTTTTTGTATTCAAAAAGTTGAGAAATTCTCTGCGTTCGTTTTCAGCAGAAGCGTAGTTTTCGGGCGTGTTTACAGGATTTGCAAAAGGCATATTCATCACTACAACTTTGAATTTGTCTGTAGATGCCTGTAATGCTTGGCAGAGTTGATTCAATTGAGTTCTGCCTAAAATTTGTTTTTTAGATAAGACAGGTTCGAGTAAATCTTTTTCAGAGCAATCGTCTAGGATAAAAAATCTAGCGTCTGCATATCTAAAAGTTGTGAACATGAAATTGTCGGCAGTTGTTGGGTTTGCCCAAAAAGTTGTGAACATGTAGTGCGAATCTTTTTTATTCCACAAAGTTTTATCAGAGTTTGGTTCGCCATAAGAGACCGCACTCATCACGCCTATGTTGCTTTGACTCGCTAAAACTTTTTTCATGTAAGGTCTTGTGCGAGCATAAGAAAATCTTTCGAAAAATCCTGAACGTGAGCCCCAATCGGCTACACGTAAGCTTTCCAAGCCGCCTGCCCAAATTAGAGCAGATGATTTTGATTCGGCAATTTTGTCAAAAATTTCATCTTCGCCCCCTGGGATGCGAAAAGCCTCATCGTATAATGATTCATTATTATGAACAGTGCCTGCAACAGCTATTGTGAAATCAGGAGCAGGGAAGCGCGTATAGAAATCAGGAGGGGTAGTGAATGTGGATTCAAAAACATTTATTTCACTTACAGCAATAATTTTGTATGAATATTTAGTGCTGGGAGTTAGTCCAGAAATAAAAACTTTACCCATTGCGTATTGAGAATTGCCGACTTTTTCCTGATTAGAATTCAATTCCCAAGTGATAGGAAATTCCATAATTCTGTTGTCGCCTTCGGCAGTCACTCTGCAAACAAATTTATCATGTCTATTAGTCAGAAGCCAAAGATTTGCTTCACGCATATCAACACTACCTAGCATGACACTATATATAATATTGTTTTGTGCAAAGCCGCACAAAGACACTAAAAACAGGGAGAATATAAATAAAAACTTCTTCATAAAAACTAATCAGATTCAGGTTGAGATAGTATATCAATGCAAAGACTTCTCAAGTCAAAAATGCTGTTGTAAATATTCATTTTCATTTGAGCGATTTTTTCATTTTGCTCTATAGATATAGAATCAATCAGCGAAATAGCGGAATTTAGTTTAGAGACAGTTTTTTTACAGTGACAATTAGCAAAAACATCTTCACCTAAATCTATGGAATTTACCGCAAGCAAAATGTCTCGTGAAACATCTTTTAAAATGAGTGAGCTTTTCCAAACGTTTGCGGCTTTGCATTCAGAAGCATTGATTAACTCTCCCAAATAAAAATCAATCGCTTCTATTAGTCCGCGCGTGACGATGTAAATAGGATGATTTATCAAAGTCCAAGCCTCGACAGAAAATTCAATTTCAGCACCTTCCAAAGAAATATTTTCAAAAGGAGACATTGCCCAGCCAGACATTATTGCAATTTCTTCAAGAGTCTTGCCTGATTGCCTATGCTCGATATAAACTTCTTTAAACTTTGCGATTTCGTTTTCGGATTTTTTGATGTAAGCGACACAATCTTTGACAGTCCAATCTATAGATTGAAAATCATCTGATGAAAAATCGCTGTTGTCTGAATCGAAATTATCCATTTTTGAAATAGTAGAATCAATAAAGCTAAGGCTTCAAGATAAATATTATCGACAATGAAAAATGTTTTTTAGAAAAAAGCTTATTGCCATTTTTTTAAGAAACATCCTAAAAATACAACATACACAGCAACAAGTGCTTGAATTCCTAAAACCGTGATTGCTAATTCGGGCGAGGGCATCCAAGGCACAGACAATTGAGTTTGAATAAATGCGTCGTAGATTCTACTGTCTTTCATTGTGGCTAAGTAGCCAGCCCAGCCCCAGTAAGTATTGATGAAAGGTCTGCAAATCCAAACTAAGGATTCAGGCAGTGCTAACACAACACCTGAAAGGGGTAATTGAAATCCCACAAGATAAATCGAAACTAAGTTTGCTTTTTCGGGAGACGCCCAGCATGCGCTGAAAGCCAAACACACCCAAGTCATGGAGATGCAAATTGCAGACAAAATCATCATTTGCAAAATTACACTTCCGGGGAATGCACAAACGTACTTTACGAAAAGACACATCCATAAAGCTTGGAATCCCGCAATTAGAGCTGTAAAAATTATTTTTGAAGACGCGTATGCAATTGGAGATAGTCCTATCAGCCTTTCTTTTTCATAAAGATTGCGTTCACTTGCAATTTCTCTTGCTCCATTGTTGGCGGCCATCAAATTCAGCAAGACAACTTGAAATAGAATCAATCCTGTCACCAAAGCAGAGGTGTTAGCTGCAGAAATTTGTATACGCAAATTTATTTGCATCTCTTCAATAAATCCTAAACTTCTGTCTAGCGAAAGACTCTCGATTTGCGGCAATCCGCCTAATGCGAAAATCACAACGACTATGGGGAATCCGAAAGTGATAGCAAGTGTGAGAAACAAATAGGTTGTGTCTCTGAAAAAAAGTTTTGTCCTGCGTGCGAGCAAAGTGGATGTCTGACTCAAAATACCAGGGCGTTTTTCATCAGTAGAAACGGCAGGATACTCTTCTTTTTGAGCAGAAATTTTAGAATATTTTTCTAGCCAAAAATCTAAAGAATGTTGATTTAATTTGTCGTAAAGTTTGAGAGTCGAATCTATGCCAAAATATTCATTCAGATTTTCAGGCGAGCCTTGGTATACGACTTGAGCTTCATAAATCACAGTCACCAAATCAAAGTAGTCTAGTTTTGCTAAATTGTGAATAATGCAGATAAATGTTTTATTTTGTTTTTCACAAAGTTCTTTGAGCAAATCTAAAATTGCGTTTTCTGAAAGAGGGTCTAGTCCTGTCGTTATCTCATCACAGAACATAGTAGATGGGTCGTTTGCAAGCTCTATGCCAAGACCTATCCTGCGTAGTTGACCTCCAGACAAAGACTCAACCAATTTTTCCGAATGAGCTTTAAGTCCAATTAAATTCAAAATATAATCGATTCTCGCATTCTTCTTTTTTGCGCCTTTAACAGAAATATCAAGAGCTGTCTGAATACATTCTCTTACAGAGAGCTTTCCTTGAGCGCAGGTAAATTGAGGCGCGAAGCCAACTTTGCCAATCAAATCTTCTGAAGAATTAATTTTATTATTGCAAAAAAAAGAGTCTCCTGTGCTGGGAATAATTTTCAACATTGCCTTTAATAGCGTTGTTTTTCCACATCCGCTAGGACCAATTACAGCGTTCATTGCTTGTGCTTTAAAAGACACGTTTGCATTTTCAAGAATAGGTTTCTTGCTGTTTGGAACTTTAACTGTCAGATTATTGCAACTTAACATTACGCTTGAGATTCTTCATAAAATGAAAATAATTGCAACAATGAAGAAAAATTTTTTTATGTGTCTTGCTGTGCTGATGCTATTTTTTGCATCTAGTGCTAGTCTCTTTTCTGCCGAAGATGAACCCATGCCTGAAAATACTAACAAAAGTATATATGGAATAGATTTTGCTGATGGTAGCGCATATCATTTTAAACTAAGCACTCTTGAAGGGGTCTCTTTACAGCGTTATGTTGCGGGTCCATATAAAGTGATTGAAGTGGTTTTGGAAATTGCAGGTTCAAGCTCGCAAGTGCGCATATATTCAACAGAGGCATTGACAGCACTTGACATGCAAGAAATGGGGCAAAGTGCGCTTCCTACAAATCTTCAAAAATACTCAAATGCGCCAACACAAGTTGCAAATTTAAATGCTAAGACTCAGGAAAAAACTGCGAATCAACAAAGTCTTCCCTTGATAAAAGAATACCCCGTCACAACTCATGCTAAGACTATAGAGTTCAAAGTTTCAAAAAATGAAATCATAAAATTTCATCGAGCGATTCTGAGAGAATTTATAAATTCCAATGGCGAAACAGCTTCAAATAATTTCACTTTTTCCGAATAATAAAATATGAAAAAAATTTCTTTGTTGATAGTCCTTTTTTTGTATAGCAGTGTTTTTGCCGAAGAAAAAATTGGAGACACTTTTCAGTCAGGCTCTAACATGTATATGCTCGTTAATATTTTTAATGATGCCGCGCGTTTTGACGAGTTTCAAAAGAATGTGGAGATTTTAAAGCGTGAAAATGCTATATTAAAAGAAGAAATAAAAAAACTCGCATTGGTTAAAGATGATGCAGAGAAAAAGGAGTTGCAAAACAAAGTAAAAGAGCTCGAAGACTCAATGGAAGCTAGCGAAGCTCTGATGCTTAGATACTATCACTTTTCGACAAAGCGACAGTATCGATTTGTTTTTGAAGAAACAAAACTTTGTGTTCCATTGACAGATGATGAAGTGACAAATTTAAAAAGCTCGACAGGAGTGGAATTAGACGCAGAAAAAATCATAGAAAAAGACGGCAAAAAACTTTATGTCTGTAGTGAAATTTCAGGAATAAAAGAAAATGAGAAATTTCAACGAGCTCTTAATTTTCCAATGATGCGCGCAAATGAAATTGCTAAATTACGTGAAGAATTGTCTAAAGAAAGTGATATTGTAAAAAAAGCTGATATAAGTGAAAAAATTGTCTTGGCGGAAAATGCTTTGAAAGAAGCTCAAGAACTTTTGCGTAAAGATTATAATTTGGATTCTTCAAAAAATTCTTCAATGGAAGTTGAAAAAGTGCGCTTATATCTTTTGCTTACTCCTGAAGAACAAATCAAATTGAAAATCGATAAAAAGAAATAGTATGGCAAAAAGCGCGCGTAGCTTGTGGTCTGAGAAAATCAAAAGTGGATTTGTCTCAAATAAAAGTTTTGAAATTTCAAAAAAAAGTTCAGAAGCTTTGAATTCGCGCACTCAATTTTACGGAACAGTTTTAGGCATAGACCCAAGCTTGCGAGGCACAGGTCTTGCGGTTGTAAAGTACGAGAAAAATTCAAGGCCTGTATGCTTAGACAAAATTTGCGTAAGAAATAAACCCACAGTTTCTATGCCTGATTGCCTTGCGAATATTTATAGAAATGTTTGCGCTATGATAATCAAACACGACATTAAATTTGCGGCAATAGAATCTAGTATCTATGTTCAAAACATAAAGATTGCGGTGATACTTGGTTCATCAAGAGGCGCGGCAATTGCGGCGGTTGCTTGCAATGGAGCGTCCTTGCATGAGTATGCGCCTTTGCGTATCAAGCAAGCAGTGATTGGTTTTGGCAGAGCTTCAAAAGAGCAGATAATCAAAACCGTTCAAGGCACAGTTGCGAATGCAGATGATGTAAATTCAGACGAAGCAGACGCGATTGCAACAGCACTTACACATATATACACTTTTAAAGGATAAACATGAAAAAAACATTGATAGTAATGGCAGCAGGCTTAGGGAGTCGATTCGGAGGATTGAAACAACTAAGCAAATTTGGCGAAAAACAATTGGCGTTAGTTGACTACGCAATTATAGACGCGATAGATGCGGGATTTGAAAAAATAATTTTTGTTGTTCGAGATGATATTATAGAACTTTTCAAAGAAGAAGTTTCCGCAAAATATGAAAATAAAATCAAGATAGAACATGTTTGTCAGAGAATAAATTCTTTGCCTGAGAATTTCAAAGCTCCCGCAAACAGAGAAAAACCTTGGGGCACAGCGCAAGCAGTCTTGACTTGCAAAGACGCAATAGAAGGTTCTTTTTTGGTAATTAACGCAGACGATTATTATGGCAAAAGTTCATATAAACTTGCCACAAAATTCATGGATGAAAGTATCAGTAAAGATGTTTGTGGATTGATTGCATATCGATTAAAAAACACTCTTTCTAGTGTGGGAGGAGTTTCTCGAGGAGTTTGTGAAACTGATGAAAATGGCTTTTTAAAAGATATAAAAGAGACATTTGAATTAATGCAAAAGGGAAATCATATTGAGGATAAAGATGGCAAAAAATATTTTGGCGAAGAATTGGTCTCTATGAATTTTTGGTGTTTTGCTCCTGAATTTATGGAAATTTTAGAAAAGTATTTTATAGATTTTCTAAAGAAAAATTCCGATAATTTAAAAGCTGAATGTTATCTTCCTTATGCTGTTGATTGGGCAGTAAAGTGCAATATCATGAAGGCAAAAGTTCTTTGTGCAGACGAGATTTGGAAGGGCGTCACATATGCGGAAGATAAACCCGAAGTTGAGTCTTTTTTGAAAGCAACAAGATAGACATTATACTCTTTACAGATAAGGCAAAAAAATATTATACTGTCGTTTAGTAAAATTAAATTAATTGGGGATAAATATGAGGAGAAAATTATTAGTTTACATTACAATATTTATGATTTCTTTTGCGAATGTGATTTTCGCAAAAATTCCGAAAATTGCATTGGGTCCACCAGTTGCAACCTTTGAAGAAGGAACATCAGAGGCGTGGGTGTCGCATCCTGAACTTTGGAAAAATGTCGCAAAAAAATCGAAAATTGTTCTGACTTTTGATGGAGCGATAATATCGAAAGGCTGGATAAAACCTGTCGATGCAAAGGCTCTTGTAGAGACTGCGAAAAAACTCAATCTTGGGATTGCGATTGAATTTTCTCTTTTTGCAGCTCCTGTGGCAGTGCCTTCAGAAGGCAAGACTGCGGCAGATATTTTGGTGAGAGGAATTCTTCAACCTATTTATGACGCAGGCGGAGAAGTGCATTCTGTTTTTCTTGATGGAGCAGATTACAGGCTCTTAGAAGGTTTGCATAAACGTGGCGAAGGTTGCGGACTCACAGTCGAACAGTATGCTCAGGAGATGGTGATTTTCTGGAAGACAGTTCATGAGTTAGATCCTATGATAAAAATTTGTCCTATTGAAGACCCAAAGGCTTGGGAGTTTGATAAAGAGACTCCATGCTTTTTTGATGGATACACAAGTAAAAGTGGTGTCTATATGAAAGATTCTCTTGATGCTCTTTACAAGGCTCTGACAGAGGCGGGAGAGACTATTCCAATTATTTCATTAGATTGTCCATATCCATATTATAATTATAAAAAATCTCAAAAAGGTGAGGATATAGACACAAAGCAAGCAATTTTAAAAATACAAAAGTGGTGTGCCGAACGTAAAATTGAAATGATGTATATCGTCAATACAGAACCTAAGTTCGGTGGTAAGCTTGAAGAAATGAGTGAATCTAAAAAAGAAGAACTCAATGAGCATTATAGAGAAGACTGTTTGAAATACATAGAAATGATATACAATGACGGTATTCAACCTGATTGGATTATGCTAGAATCGTGGTATCATGTGCCAACGAAAAACGTTCCTGAGACTGAAGACGGCACGTTTTTCAACATTACAAACGAGTGTATAGATTTGATAAATGCTCTTTATAAAAAACCTTGGAAACAAAAATAAATTATTGGGGGAAATATGGAAAAAAAATTACTGATTTTTATTACAATGTTTATGATTTCTTTTGCGAACGTCACATTTGCAAAAATTCCGAAAATCGGATTGGGCCCGCCTACCGCGCCTTATGATAATGGGGGCACAACTGAGTCTTGGGTGTCGCATCCTGAGCTTTGGCAAAATGTGGCAAAAAAATCTGAATTCATTTTGACTTTTGATGGAGCGATAAAAGAAAAGGGTTGGATTACACCAGTCGATCCAAAGGCTCTTGTGGAGACTGCGAAAAAACTTAATCTTGGTATTGCAATAGAGTTCTCTCTTTTTGCGGCTCCTGTGGCAGTGCCTTCAGAGGGCAAGCTTGCAGCTAGAGTTTTGATAGATTCAATTCTTAAACCTATCTATAATGCAGGAGGTGAAGTTCACTCTGTGTATCTAGATGGCCCTGACTACAGACTCTTGGAAGGTGCGCACAAACGTGGTCCAGGGAATGGACTTAGCGTAGAACAGTATGCTCAAGAAATGGTGATTTTTTGGAAGACAGTTCATGAGTTCGACCCTATGATAAAAATTTGTCCTATCGAAGACCCAAAGGCTTGGGATTTTGACGCAGAAACTCCGTGCTTCTTTGATAAGACTGGCAACACAAAGAAAACAGGAGTCTATTTAAAAGACTCTCTTGATGCGCTCTATAAGGCATTAACAGAGGCAGGGGAGACTATACCAATTATTTCTTTGGATTGTCCATATCCATATTATAATTATAAAAAGTCTCAAAATGGCGTGGAGATTGATACAAAACAAGCGATTTTAAAAATGCAAAAATGGTGTGCGGAACGTAATATCGAGATGATGTTGATAGTCAATACCGAGCCTAAATTTGGAGGCAAGGTTGCAGAGATGAGCGCAGAAAAAAGAGAAAGGCTCAACGAGCATTATAGAGAAGACTGTTTGAAATACATAGAAATGATATACAACGACGGCATTAAGCCTGATTGGATATTGTTTGAAACATGGTATGCCGTGCCAACAAAAGGCGTTCCAGAGACTGAAGACGGCACATTTTTTAATATTACGAATGAGTGCATCGAGTTGGTAAAATCTCTTTATAAAAATCCTAAAAAATGAAATTTTTTTTAATAATAAGTGTTTGCATATTAATTTGTGCAAACACTATTTGTTTTGCGACAATGCCCTTGATTTCAATGAAACCAAAGGCGTGTCCGCCAGACCAACCAAATCATTCTTGGCTTGCGAATCCGGAAGATTGGGCTTTCTGTGCTGAAAAATCTTCTGAACTTATGTTAAGCGAAGGCGTGATTTTGAAGAGAGAAGGAGTTCCTCAAGTTGATATAAATGTTCTACTTGATACTCTCAAAAAAACGAATCAAAGTTTAGCAATAGAGTTCTCTCTTTTCGGGCAGAACAAACCTCTTGAAGATAAGATTAGTCAGGGCGCACAGGCGGCTAAAGTAGCGATAGAAAGAATCTTGAAACCTATTTACAATGCAGGTGGAAAAGTGGGAGCTCTTTATTTAGATGGGCCTGATTATCGCTTGCTCAAAGGCTTGCATAAGTTTCCTGAAAACGCGTTGAATCTTGAAGAGTATGCGCAAGCGATGATTCTTTTCTATAAGACTATTCACGAATTTGATTCTGGAATAAAGATAGGATTTATCATAGATCCAAAGGCTTGGGATTTTGATAAAGATACTGCCTCATGTCATAATGTTTATACTCGAAAGAGTGAAATTTTTCTCGAAGAAAATTTGAATGCTCTCTATGACGCTTTTGCAAAGAGTGATGAAAAAATAGATTTTCTATGCACAGATTGCCCTTATTGGTATTATATTCAAACTCAAAATCTGAGAGACAAAAAACCTGTTTCTCAAAAAGAAAATTTCTTGAAACTTCAAAAGTGGTGTGAAGAAAGAAAAATGAATTTTCGCATTATCGTAAATGATCATCCAAAAATTAAAGGCGAAATCGAAGATTTTACAGATGAGCAAAAACATGAATGTAATGTCGCTTATCAAGAAAGTTGTTTAAATTATATCCAAGCTCTCTATGACGATAACATTCACCCAGACTGGATTGTCTTCAATTGTTGGTATAAATCGCCAACAAGAAATTCTCCAGAATCTGCTCCCTATACTTTTTTTAATACTACCAAGCGTTGCATCGAACTTCTTGAAAAACTTAAGTTAAAAACAGCACTTTAAAAACGACAAAAAACTTGACACTAAAAAGTGGTGATATTAAGCTTCGCGCATTAAAAGTATAACGAAGTAAAATCTATGAAAAAAATATATTGGCTTGGTTTAATTGGTGTGTGTATGCAGTTGTCAGCGGCTGATTTTCTGTATGTTAACAATGGAGATACTTTTCCAGGGTCAACTTTTGTTGACACGAATTCTTGGTATGATTACGGGAAGTATTCATCTACTACGCCAAAGGAGTTTTGGCAGTTGAATGCGGCTCCGACTGCAACAGATAATGTTTTTGTGCTCGGTTATAATATTGCTGCTGGCGCTACTGACGATGGCTCTGATGGATATGGCGCAAATGCTCGTAATATTTATAAACCTTTCTCGTCTCTGATAATGGGCGGCAATGTTTCAGTAAACAATTTTACAATAGATTTTGCGGATGGCTATATATTTGAGAGCGGAACAACAGCACCTAATAACACTCTTTATTTCAATGGCACAAGTTCTTCTGATTTGTCTATTGCAGGCACATTAAATGTTGTAGGTTCACATTCCGTCACTTTCAATAATGGTTTCAATAACATTAGTATAGGCTCAATAAATCATACTTCAACTAGCGATTTGGTATTTTCAGATGGAATAAAGAATTTATATATAGGCACAAACTCAAGTGGAGTTTCCTCAGGTGTAGTAAGCTCGTCGTCTGGTCTTTTGAAGTTCGCTTTGGATGCGGGCTCTGTGGCATATGTTGGCAAAATAAACAGTAGCGGAAAAGTCTCTGTTGATGGCGCAGGAGATGTTTATTTTAACGATACTTTTGTAAGCACAGGTAGCGGGAATCCAGTAGATAAGCATGGATCAGGAAAAGTGTATTTCAAAGATTACTCATCGAGTGATGGCTTTGTGATGTATGGAGGCACACTTTCTGCGGATAAATTTGTAGGACAAATACATCATCGTGGTGGTGATTGGACAAACGTTAATTTGCTTAGCAATAATAGTAATTATGGTGATTCTACTGCCACATCAAATTGGACAAATGTGTCAATTACAGGTGTTGGTGGCCAGTTCCATCATTATGCAGGCAAATTGAATTTTGTTAGCGATGTTGTTGTCAAAGGTGGCACGACATATTTTATGAATTTTGGCGATGGCACTAATTATTCAAATCCAGACTACCACTCTGTTGTCACAGGGGATTTGAAATTGCAAGAAGGGTCTAGTTTTCTTCAACGTGGGGGTCTATGGAATGGAGGCACGCTGACTATTGAAGATGGTGGTAATTTCTATATGCACTTTGAAAATCATAGTTCAGGCGATGTTGTTTCAGGAACTTTTAAAGGCGATGTTGTGATGACAAGTTCTGATGCTGGTGACAGTAATTTTGAAATGAATGCAGGTGATTTTCAAGGCAACATATCTATAATAAATAATCCCGTACATCTTGCTGAAAATTCAAATACGTTTAATATTACTGGAGGTTCTATTAAAGGTAAAGATGGCGCAAAGGCTCAAATTCATATTGAAAATGCGCATTATGGTATTTTCCGTGGCGGTGAAATCTATGCTGACATTTATTTTAAGGGAGAAGAATTTGTTGCTTGGGAAGGCACAGCTGGTCGTGCAACAACTTATCAAAGCGGTTCAACAATTACATCAGAAGCAACCCTCTTTTCTTTCAGACCAAACACAGGAGAAACAGTCTTTGATGGAGTCATGAATCTTTCAGGCACAGGCAAGGGTGGCGATGGCGGACGTGTCACCATACGCTCAAATGACTCTTATGTTAACGTCAAAGAAATCAATTTCAATGGTGGCTTTAAATCTGTAGAGACTCAACCATTCGATAGAATGATGGAAGTCGGTGCAGGCACAAGTATCGATATAGGTAAAGTGACATACAACATGGATGCAGGTACTCCTATGTATACACAGTTTGTGGCAGGTAGAAATGCTGGTTCAGGTTCTACTTCCCATATACGCATAGGCGAACTTAACTTTGTTGGACTTGATTCTCAAGCTGATGCAGATGCCGCAGGTAAAGATTTCTCTGCAGGTTTACGCTTTTCTGGAAGTTCTGACACAGATATTTTAAATGATATTACTGTCGATAAAATTACAGGTACAGGATACCTTTATGGAGGCAAAAATGAAGGCGGTCAGAACATAGGTGAAAGATCTCGCATATTGATTAGAAATACCAATCAGCTTACAGTAGGCACTATGGACTTTGAACATGCTTTTGCAATAGTTCAAGAAATTCCAGGAGATGGTACTGGTTGGAGAGGTGCTAATTTTACTGCTAATAATATCAAACTCAATAATAAGTCTGATGTAAGCAACTCAAATATTTCAGCAAAGTCTTTTGATCTCACAGGTACTTTAGAGTTTACGAATTCAAGAGCTTCAGGCGATTCTCTTTTGAATATTGAAGTCGTAGAACATCTTAATATGAACAAAATTGTTATGGGTTCAGGCGGACACTCTCAATTGGAGTTGAGATCAAAAGAATCAAACATTTACATAAAGAGCTTAGATATGAGTGCTAGTGGCTCAAAAAATCTTCTCATCGACGGTGCTGTTGCGTCTTCGGGAGGCTCACATGTCAAGATAGACAATATGATTCTCAATCCAGACACTACTGTTTTTGCTAGTGGATATTCAAATGTGGGCGCAGGTACAACTAGAGTTTTTGAAATTGGCAGATTATCAGGTGGTAGTACCAATACTAAGTTTACTATATTGGGAGATTACACATCAAATACACAGTTCATTATAGGTAGTAATGCTTTTGGCACATCTATCTACAGCGGCAAATTTGATCCTAATGCGAATAGCAAATTTTCTCTAGTCAAAGTAGGCACAAACAAACAAGTATTGAATGGTTCATTGAATAAGTTTGAAGGTGGCGTTGAAGTAAGGGAAGGGCATTTGTCTCTTAACACAAATTACTTCGCAACAAAAGTCGTTATGAATGGTGGTACTTTGAGTACAACAGTGACCAACTTTTCGGTTGATACTCTCACATATAATGGCGGAACATTCTACTTTGACTTGAATCAATTCTATTATGATTTTGAGTTTGAATCAACTTTAGACCTTATTGTCACAGGGGGTTCAGGCTTGGATGCGGCTGATTTTCGTTTTGCAAATATGGGAAATTTCTTAGAGGGTGTAGACTATGCAGTTCTTTTTAGATTTAGCGATTATGGCGATGAACTAGTTGCAGACCTCCTAGCATTAGTGGGTAATGAATATGAATTCAAGGATGCGGAAACCTACGATACTTATCTCGGTAAATTTACCTATGAGTATGGCGAATTCGGAATCTCCTTCGTTCTCATTCCAGAACCTAGCACCTACGCAATAATCTTTGGATTGCTAGCATTGGCTTTTGCATTCTATCGCAAACGTAAATAAATAAAAAATTATTTTACAAAAAGAGAATTCGTTAAATAAATCTATTTAACGAATTCTCTTTTTGTATATATTTGTTTTGTTCGTCGCATTTCTTCAAGGGCTTTGCCCTTGACCCACAAAAGGGCTTCCGCCCTTTTGAAACCTGATTGGGGCTGGTTTCGCCCCAAACCCCAAAGCAAGTGCGACTTGCAGCGATAATTATTCATAGTCTGCAAAGTCAAATTGTCCGCATTGCTTCGCAATTGCTATACTCGTTTAACAGAATCAAAAATGCCATCCTTAAACTAGCATCAAAACATGTAGTGCGTCTCTTTAGAAATAGCAAAAAATGTTTACGAAGTAAACGCTCCGCAAGGGATATAGATGCAAATCCAGTTTGCCGTTTGCATCATATAGCCCTTCTACTAAGAAGACACACGCATTAGCTACGCTAATTGCTGAATACGATTTCTAGATAATCATTTTTTACTTCATCTCATTATAAACAAATTATCCCGAATATTGTTATAAATTATCCTATGCACAAAGTGTGATGTCCTTGAAGAGGACGCTCCGTGAGGGATATAGATGCAAACCTAGTTTGCCTTGAATGCAAGCTGAGCAAGCTTGCCGAGGTTTCAAAAGGGCGAGAAGCCCTTTGCGGGGGTAAGGGGGCAGAAGCCCCTTGAAAAGAAAGACTACGAACAAGAAATAAATAATTACAAAAAGAGCATTTTCGTTTAATAAATTATTAAATGAAAATGCTCTTTTTGTATGATTATTTATTTTCCTTGCATAGAGTTTACAAGAGTCTGTTCTGTACTTGCGAAAGGCTTTTTATTCCTTTCGAAATTGTGAAATAGGGCTGTGAATAAAAAACTTTGCATCTCAAATCAAGTTCAGTTTGTTTAAAAATAATAGTTGACAAATTTTGTGAAAAAGATGAGTTTCAAACTATCAAAATATGACAGCTGGGTATAACAAATCAATTCTAGGGGCATCTACACGCGTTGTAGGGGCTTTCTTGATATCTACCCCCCCCCCCCC
>JGI994J12354_10000189_pt1 | contig 59652 bp, 61 predicted proteins | sample IntmicLarv3ML3BL_FD_12354 | JGI IMG/M metagenome (IMG submission 12354) | reverse complement strand
AACGTAGGATCCGACACATACTCCCGGCGTAAGTCAATGCTTCGAGACCGATGTCATCATCGGACTGTGAAAAAGTGTGTTAGCGCCGGGAGACACCGGCGTTTTGTTAAAAGATATATACAATCTTTTAATCCATTCCTCTGTTAAATATTGGCCATTATCAGGCCGATGATCGAAATCTGCAATATCAATAACGAAATAGCCATTAAAGGCACAATCAAATCCATATACTTAGGAACGGCCTGGTTGGTATCTTTCGCTACACTGCGAATGACAGGAATTAGAAAATCCATAAACCCGCACATGACCGCAGATACTGTGGGTATCGCAAACAATGCTGCTATTCCGAGCAAACTCCATTTATCCGCCCATGAGGTAGACGATCCTGAAAAATGTACCGGGATTTCTTCTGGAAGAAGTAAAAACACAACCAGCGTCATTGCGTATGTAATGAAAACAATGACCAAACCCCATTTGGAAAAAGTTCCATTCATACGTAACGCTATACAGTATCTGTTGATACATGTTTACATTAAACAAAAAACAACAGTAAAATAGTGTGTGGAAACAATTAGTAAAAAATAAAATCAAAGGAGTTTCCAATGGCATTTGTCGATTCTAATCAAAGATACATGCATAATCTTTTGATCCACTCTTCCGCTTCCTTCTTCTTCGGATATTTCTCCTCCAGCTCAACAAACTCCGCTCCGTGTTTCTTTGCGGACGGATCGAATCCGATGATAAGATGACACAGTTCGTGATACAGACAGAAATCCAATACGAATTCAGGTATCATGTCTGTGTCCAGAACACTGGACAGCGATACCACTTTCATGAGTACCGAACAGTGCCCGATCTTCCTGACGTTGGATTCTTTTGTCCAGGTCAGATGTACCGCATCGTCCTTTTTGACCAACCCCGACTCGATCAGCCTTTGATATGCTTCCTCGAGGTCCCTGACCTCGCCTTTCGACGATCGGGTGAGATTCCTGCTTCGCTTCAGATACAACGGCTGTTTGTTCTCGGAGAACTCCGGCGCGGTTATCCAATCGCACATCGCCTCCGAATATCCCTCTTCCTCCCCCATGATCTTCGAGAACAGAGAATTGCAGAGTCCGTCTATGACCTCGGACGGTGCATCCGCAAGATAATCCGATACTTTGAAATCCGCCCATTTGTAGCTTCTCTGCCATCTCACCTTGAATTCTTTGAATGCGACGAACTCCGCATCCACCTTGTCGAATCCGTACTCCTTTCCAATATCCCTGAACTTCGTTCTCAATATCTCTTCTGCTTCCATTTCCTATCTCCTTACGGTCTTACCGTGCAGATAGAAAAAGTTCCAAAAGTGCACATATAAGAGAATAATTACAATTAGCTTATCAGGAAAGTTTGTAAATCTAGCATAACCTTATCCTAAGTATGCAGGAAGATCCCGAAGAACGCACAATAGCGGACAAGATCCTCAGATCGATCGAAAAACAATACGGATTCATACCCATCGTCAACCAAGTTCTCTCGGAACGTCCGGACAAGTTCATTCCCGCCGCGAACTACGGGAAAGCAGTCATGGAAGGAAAGGGAGAATTGGATCAGAAAACGAAATATCTTCTTGCTGTCTCTGCAGCGACCGCGTTGGGCGGCGAACACTGCGTGAGAGTGCAGATGCACCATGCGTCCGCAGCCGGAGCAACGAAGGATGAAATACTGGAAAGTATGCTCATCGGTTCGTACATCGCAATGACCCGCGCTCAATCCTATGCGTTCCGGGAGTATTCCAACATGTTCTCTGATAAGGAAGAATGACACTCTGGAGTAAGTTTTAAGGCGAAGTAACGTTGGGATCCTTAAGGTATCTGCTCCTGATACAAATCATGAACAACATTAAAATGGCAAGAATCAAGATAAGTATACAGAGCACCCAGAGGAAGGTGTCATCATTGAGCTCGTCAATGAAGAACGTGTAAACGCCACATACAAAAAGCGAGATGCTTATGACAACATATGACTTACCCATGTCCGCGGCCATCCTCTCAGTGTCGTAATACTTCAGATTCTTTTTTCTGACGGCGTATGCGGTTATCAAAGTTCTTTCTGGTGCATCGCGCTTCTTGATGCTGTACCATCCTAGATACAGGAAAACAATCCCTCCAAAGAACATCGCTATCCCATTACACTGCATATATGAGGCATAGCCCAACACCAGAACCACGAAGATGATGAAAAGAACTATGCAACAGACAACAAAGAGTATATTGTGCTGATTGGAGGATCCCTTCATGATCATGCAGTGCGGTCGTCAAATAAATAAAGTGTGCATTATTGGATTACTCTTTGTTGTTATCATCCCATGATTTACCAATAAATGAGCACAGAACCAACGCATAGAATATCTCCTTGGTTGATTATTTATACTGTGTCTACAATCAAGACGCGATAAATATGGTACAAATAACACCTGATGCAGAGAAGTTCATAGGAGACCTTTTGGAAAAGAACCAGAAGGTCGGATATGGTATCAAGATCTATCTCAGCGGTTTCGCATGTTCGGGACCTCAGTTCGGAATGTCGTTCCAGGAGAACGGAACCGACGGCGACATCGTCGACAAGGTCGCACAGGGATTCGAGATATACTACGATTCCGAGACCGAAAAGGCATTGGCAGAGTGTGTAATAGAGTTCGTTGACGACCCCAACTTCGGCGAGGGTCTGATAATCCGCAACCCCAACTTCACAGGCTGCTCTTCCTGCGGCGGCGGATGCAGCTGAATTCAGATTCGGCCACCCCCTAAACAACTTTTTATTCTCTTATAACGGATAAGGCACTGTATGGGCTGCATTTCACATCCCAAGATCGCTCCCGATAAAGTCGAGGAGAGAAAATATCAGGTAGTGATGGCAAAGGGATGTCTCAAAACAAACACCCTGCTTGTCTTACCAACGGGTCTCGGGAAGACCATCATCGCGCTATATGTCACCGCAGAGATCCTCGAGAAAGGAAAGAAAGTCCTGCTCCTTGCTCCCACGAAACCTCTTGTCGAACAACATTCCACCGTTTTTACGGAACTTTTGTACACCTCGAATGTGGGAGTGATGAACGGACTGATGAAACCCGACACCCGTGCCTCCATCATAGAAAGCAACGATCTGATCGTATCCACACCGCAGTCCGTGGCCAACGATCTGGAGAACGGCCGTTACGATCTGAGCGATTTCGGCCTCGTGATCTACGACGAGGCGCACCGAGGTACCGGGAACTACGCATATGTGAAAGTAGCGGAATACTGCAACAAGGGTATCATCTCTCTCGGTCTCACCGCCTCGCCCGGAAGCGACATAAAAAAGATAGAAGAAGTGTGCCTGAATCTTTCCCTTTACAAGATAGACGTCAGGGCGGACGACGATCCGGATGTCGCACCGTACATACACGATACTTACGTCAACAAGATCGAGGTCAACATACCCAAAGAACTTCTGGAGATCGTCGACCTGCTGAAGGGCATGCTTGACCATTATTTCACCGAATTGAATAATCTCCACCTCACAAAACCGAACTGGCCTGCTTCGATGACGCACATGCTCATGATCGGAGATTCGCTTCAGAGGAGACTTGCGAGAGGAGAAAGGACCGCAACGATATACCGAGGATTGACTGTCCAATCCATCTGCATAAAAATCCTGCATGCGATAAGCCTCGCGGAGACCCAGGGCGTCAGCGTGCTTAGATCTTACCTCACAAAACTCAATGAAGATGCTTTGTCAACAACAGGGAATAAAGGAGGCAGGGAACTCGTTCTGAGAAAAGAATATCAGGAAATGTGGGAAGCCGTCTCCGCGACCAAGATCGAACATCCGAAGATATCGCGCATAATGAGTCTGGTGAGCCAGATACTCAATTCAGACGGGTCTGCAAAGGTCATGGTGTTCACACAATACCGCGATACATGCGACATACTGATGGAAAAACTCTCGATGGTGAACGGGGCCCGGGTCGGCAAACTGATCGGACAATCAAAAGGCGGCCTTAAACAGAAGGAACAGATCGAGATATTGAACGAGTTCAGAAGGGGGAACCTCAACATCATCGTCGCAACATCCGTTGGGGAGGAGGGATTGGATATCACCAGTACCAATGCGGTGATCTTCTATGAACCCGTACCTTCCGAGATAAGGACCATCCAGAGACGCGGACGGACGGGAAGAAAGAACGACGGCGAGGTCTTCGTTCTGATCGCCAAGGACACCATGGACGAGGTCTTCGAAAATTCAAGCAAGAAAAAAGAGGATATGATGCGTTCGCGGCTGGAAAAACTCAACACCGAACTCTCGTTCTTAAAATCAAAGAGAGCGGAAAAGGACCAAATGAACCTGGGAAACTTCTGATAACAAATATAACCACCAAGGAGATATGGAAACAGTATGCTTTATTCTGACCTTGCGGAAGTATTCGACAAGCTGGAGGGGACCGGCAGCAGGTTGGAAATGACCTCTATTCTTTCAGATTTCTTCAAAACCTTGGACCCCGCGTCGCTGAAAGACGTGGTGTATCTGTCGCAAGGAAGACTTCATCCCGAATTCCAAGGCCAGGAATTGGGAATGGCGGACAAGCTCGTTCTGCGGTCCATCGCATTCGTCTCGGGAACACCGGAGGACGATGTTGAAGCCCTTTGGATCAAAGAGGGCGATCCGGGCACGGTCGCGGAGATGCTTGTGAAAGGGCGGGGACAGATGACCCTTTTCTCCGAGCCCCTGACGTTAGAAAGGGTGCTTAAGAATCTTAACCTCATCGAGAACACCGAGGGGCGGGATTCACAGGGAAAGAAAATGAAATACCTGTCCAATCTTCTGCGGGACTCGAGTTCCATCGAAGCCCGTTATCTTTGCAGAATAGTCACGGGAAGAATGAGAGTGGGGGCGGGATCCATGACGCTTTTGGACGCGCTTTGCGATGCGTTCGCAACGAAGGAAGACCGCCCGGAAGTCGAGAGGGCTTTCAATATCACATGCGATCTGGGACTTGTTGCGGAGACCATCGCAAAAGATGGCATCGAAGCCGTTAAGGACATCGAAGTGAAAGTCGGAAATCCCATCAAGGTCATGCTTGGGGAACGTTTGCCTTCTATATCCTCGATCCTTGAAAAAATGGACGGGAAATGTGCGATGGAGTACAAGTACGACGGCATACGCATACAGGCCCACATCAGCAAGGATTCCGTGAAACTCTATTCGAGAAGATTGGAGGATATGACCTCGAATTTCCCGGATATCGCAGCAGAATTACGTGTGCAGTGCAAGGTCGACGAGGCGATCATCGAAGGCGAATGCGTCGCGATCGATCAGAAAACAGGCACCATGCTTCCGTTCCAGACTGTCACGCACAGACGCAAGAAACACGGGATGGCCAAAGCCATCGAGGATTACCCTGTGAAGGTGTTCATGTTCGACATATTGTTCTCGGACGGCACCGACATGACCTCGTATCCATTCCTGGAGAGGAGAGAGAAACTCCTGGAGACCTTCGAACTCTCGGAAAAAGTACAGCTTACCGAGATGGAGATCATCGAATCAGCCGAAGAAGGAGAGAATTTCTTCAACAAAGCACTGAGTCAGAAATGCGAGGGGATAATGGCTAAATCCGTTTACCAGGAATCGGTCTACCGTGCCGGATCGAGAGGATTCCTTTGGATCAAATACAAAAAGGACTACGAAGCGAATCTTACCGATTCCTTCGACCTCGCAGTGATAGGAGCGTTTTACGGCATGGGAAAGAGAGCTGGAAAGTACGGTGCCCTTCTGATGGCAACGCTGGATCCCGAATCGGGAAAATATTGCACAATCTGCAAATTGGGCACAGGCTTCGATGACGCTTTCCTAGATAACTTGCCGGACATGCTTGATAAATACATCAGCCCGGAAAAACCGAGTTCGGTGGATGCACAGATGATCCCCGATGTCTGGTTCCATCCCACCATCGTCCTGGAGGTCGTAGCGGCAGAGATCAGTCTCAGTCCGATACATACCACCGCGATCGGAATGGTGAAGAATGATGCGGGCCTCGGATTAAGATTCCCCAGATTCACGGGCCGTGTCAGGGACGATAAAGGTCCGGAACAATGTACGATAGTTGACGAGATATTCAACATATTCGAAATGCAGGGCGAATTCGACGAATCCGCGCAATGACCTTACTCGGAGGGAATAACATCGAAGGGATCCCAAGCTGCCGTTTCGCGAAAGGTTTAAAATGAGAAGGCTGTTGAGACGCATATGAAGACATACGCAGTTGAGAAGACCGGAAAGACCATAACCTTGGGATTCAAAGATGTCAATCCTGCCCTGATCACTTCGATGATCAAGATGTTGAACGATGACGGCAACGTCTCTTTGGTTCGATTCATAAACCAACATCCGGAACTTTGCGACCCTATGCTTTTCGTCGAAGTCAAGAAAGGTAAGCCGGAAGAAGCTGTCAAGAAAGCATCCAAAGCCGTATCCGCTTATTATTCGTCCGTCAAGAAATGACCGACTACAAAACATGCAATACCGCCGAAGCAGATATCGGCATGTCATTCTACCTCAGCGACATCAACGGTACCGGCGGAAGGCTCAAGACCGAGCCTGAGGATTTTGTGGTAAAAGAGATATCGAAACATCCGGACCCAAAACCCAACGGCAAATACGTCATCGCGGAAGTGACCTGCAGGAATTGGGAGACTAACAGACTCGTACGTCTGATGTCCAGAAATATGGGGATATCGAGAGAGAAAATAGGTTTTGCAGGTACGAAGGACAAGAGAGCGATAACCACTCAACTGATGTCCTTCGAATGTCCGATGGAAAGTCTGAATAAGATAAATCTTGACGATCTCGAGATCAAGAACGCATACACCGGAAAAAGAAGCATACAGATCGGAGACCTCATAGGAAACAGTTTTGACATCAAAGTGAAAGAGTGTGATGTTCCCAAGGATGAGATCGGCGTTATTCTCAACAAGGTCGTATCCGACATAAAGAGTACAGGGGGCTTCCCCAACTATTTCGGAGTTCAACGATTCGGAACCATAAGGCCCATCACGCATAAGGTCGGAGAACTGATCGTGAAAGGTAATATTAAAGGAGCTGTGAAAAGCTATCTTTCCGATCTCTCTTTCTTTGAGAACGAAGAGACCCAGATAGCAAGAAAAAAAATGTCGGAATCGGAAGATTGGTCAGAATTGATGCGTACGGTCCCCGATTCTCTCTCCTTCGAGAAGATCATGGTCTCGCACCTCGTCGAACATCCCGATGATTGGGTAGGTTGCATTGACATACTTCCGCGCAACCTTCAAATGATGTTCGTCCACGCTTATCAGTCTTATCTTTTCAACATGATGCTCAGCGAAAGAATGCGGTCCGGAATGCCCCTCAACATACCGACCGTGGGGGATATCGTCATTCCTTTGGATTCCAACAAGATCCCGCTTCATGAGAACCCCATCCTCACAACAAAGAACAACATTGACCTAGTAACGAGGCAGGTCAAAACGGGAAGGGCGTTCATCACAATAACCCTCTTCGGAAGTGAAAGCATCTTGTCCGAAGGAGAAATGGGAGAGATAGAGAGGAAGATCATCGGATCGGAGGACGTTTCAGAAAAAGACTTCGTCGTTCCCGGCCTACCCCATTGCAATTCGAAAGGCAGCAGAAGGGAGATCCTTTGTCCGGTGAATGATCTTTCATCCGACATCGAGGAAGATGGGTACAGAGTACGATTCTCGCTCTCAAAGGGAAATTACGCAACATGTCTGATGAGAGAATTCATGAAATCAGACATGAATCGGTACTGATCAAAGGTTATTTTTGATTACCTTTGCCTGATATACTCCGATCTTCAATTTTTTCATTATCTCTACGGTGGATGTTCCTTTGGCTATTCCCAATGCCATCTTCCTGAGTTCGGGGGTCATTGATTTCGCTCCGACCTTGACGGTAAGTGCTTTATAAATGTATGCCACCACCATTTTTGCTTCGTCGGCATCCTTCGCTCCTCCGGCTACATAGGCACATGGGATGGATATCACGGGGTCATCTTCCAATGCCTCGTATCCTCCTTTGATTATCGCATTCATCGAAAGTTTTTCCATCCTATCGAATTCAAGTGTTCCGGGAACGATATCTCCGTATTCCGCAATATCCGACAGGTATGTCATCACCGCATTTATGGTCGATTCGTCCATATCCAGAGTTCCCATTAGATCGGGATCGCTGAGTGTAACTCTCGAGATATACGCTCTTCTCAGGACCCTTTCGGCATATCTCTTCACCACATCCGGGACTTTCTGCTTATATTCGCTCTTTCCCATCGAAGCATCCGGTTTCGAACGTTCGACGTGTTTTCGTTCCGTTCCTTTTAACTCGACGTATATCCTGTTCGCGGAGGTCACGTCTCCTGCGGAGGCATAGGCTTCCGCCAGATCCGACTTTACGAGATCATTATCGGGCTGTATGCAAAGAATACGTTCGCATGCATTGATAACATCCATCTGATTGCCCGAGAATGTGTGAAACTCCTTCTTTATCAGAAGCAGAGGTATCGATATTGGATCCGCCGTCAAAGAATGTTCTATGACTGTCGCCGCATCACCCAACTTGCCTTCTCCCGACAAGATCTTGACCGCGGCACCGATGGACTCCGGATCTGTGACGTCCATATTCACAACATCTATCGCGATATCTTCGGCACGCGAAAAATCACCTGCCGCGAAACATATATCGCGCTGTATCCTCAACGCGTTCGTATTATTGGGTTCGATCATTATCGCCATGTCTATGAAGTATATCGCTTCCTCGAATCTTCCGACTTTGGCAAACAACAACCCTTTCCTGATCAATGCGTATGACGAATCCGGCCTGAGTCCTATCGCCTTGTTCATCGATTCAACCGCCCCGTCGATGTCCTTCTTCTTTTCCTGTATGAATGATCTGGATATCCAGAATTCAGGCTCGTCCATGTTCAGCAATATTGCTTTATTGAATGCTTCCTCGGCATGATCCAGATCTCCTGCCGCTTCATCCGCCATACCCTTGGAATGCCATAATAAGGGATCCAAAGGGTCGGAAACAGTGGCCGCCGCATATGACACGGATGCCGCACGGTACTCTTTCAGTGCGAATTCAGCATTTCCCTTCAGCCTTTTCACCATCGCCACTTTGCCGTAATCCCTTTCTTTCTCGTTGCACAGACGAACCGCATCCAGATATCTTCTTTCCGATATCAGGGACTGAAGGATGTTTATCAGATTCTCGGATCTGTTGTCCTCCAACACCATGTTCTTGTATGCCGCATAACTCTCTTCTTCCGACCTTCCTTTCAGCGACCCTTTGGATATCACATTCCTTGCTTCGATATTCCCGGGATCCAATTCCAATATCTTGTTTGCAAGGTTCATTGCCTCGCCGGTATCCTTTTCGGAAGATGCAATGCTCATCAGAAGTGCCAGAACACCAACGTTATTCGGATCCGCGGTACGGATCTTCTGTAGTTCTTTAACGGCTTTCTCCGTTTTTCCGGTCTCGCGCAGAAGATACGCTTTTTGAAGCCTTACATTCGAATCGTTCGGATTCTTATCGACTCCGTTCAGGATCGTCATCATCGCTGCGTTGATATTGCCTTCGCGGAATTCTACCTCCGATTTAAGGATGAATGCACTTGGATCCTCGGGATACGATATCATTATTCGATTCAGAATGGATGCCGCTTCATTGTACATCGAATTCTCCATCAACAGACTTGCACCCGCCACGTAAGAATCCAGATCCGCCTTTTCTGTATTCAGGAATACTTGAATGCACTGTGCCGCCTCTCCTTTTCTCCCTAATGCGGAATAAGTCTGTATCAATCCTTTCAGAACATTCGGAGATGCAGGATCGTGAGCCTCCGCTTCCCTGTACAGCGATAATGCCTGCTCATAGTTCCCGCCAAAAAAGTGTGCCCTAGCCGCCTCACATATGATATAAACACAGTTGGAACTTTTTGTCAGAATAGAATTGTACATTCTCTGTGCAGAGTGCCAATCCCTCTCGTTTATCGACATCCTGGCCGATGCAAGCATGTATTCCGGATTCTTCTTCTTCTTGTACTCATCGGAATTTATCATCGCATTGGTGGCTCGATCCTTATTCCCTTTGTACCAATCCCTGTAAATACCGAACAATGTCTCCGCAGAGGTGTTGCCGGTGTCTCCGCAGGATATCGGTTCCCTCCCCGCTGCCAACAACTCGACATTGCGGCGGTGCATCCACCCTTCCGTCGGTTCCAGCTGTTGTATCAGTTCGTAAAACATCGGATAGACAGGATCACTGCACCGAGCTCTCATCAATTCCTTCTTCGCGGAAACCGTGTTTCCGGCCTTTATGTAGATCTTTGCCTTCACACATCCCAGGAACGGAATATCCTGACAATGCGTCATCTTCTCGACTATCCTTTCGGCGCTGGCCAATCTGTCGGTCTCCGCATAAATGGATGCCGCAGTCAGAGAGGGAGAACAATCGTTCGGTCTGCTCTTTGCCACAAGTCTTTCCATGATCTCAAAGAATCTGTCCGCACGGGTTTCGTACAGTTTCACTATGAGTGTTGTCAAAATGGCCGAATTTATGCCGCCCTCACGCTTGACAACACTGTCAGCAATACCGGCATAGTATTCGGCCTTCTTCGGAGAAGAATCGGAATCTGTCGAAAGTTTCTTCCATATGCCGACTTCGAATTTATCTTGGAATACGGGCTTGTAACCCATATTAGCATATATTCTGCAAAATAGATAAAAGTAAGGGCATGGACATCGCCGACGAACGAATGCGTTTCAAGCCTCCAACATTACAGTTAAATACGAATTATAAATTAAGGTGAATTATTGCAACTGTAATCTAGTTGGTTAGGATTCAAGCCTTCCAAGCTTGTCACCCGGGTTCGAATCCCGGCGGTTGCACTCGTCATTACAACTCTCAAAAGAGACTGAATTCGACGAAACAGGAACACTTTAAAAATTACCGATGATTGCGTGAGGGAAAAATGCGAGTGTATATTGGCGGTCCAATGTTCTCTGAGGCAGACATAACTTACAATCGTATTATTCGTGACTCACTATTGGAATCTGGATTCGAAGTCTACTGCCCGAGCGATAATCTCTTGATAAATGATAAAACTTCCAAGGACATCACGGGAGAAAAAATATACTTGTATGATATCCAGGAATTAAAAAATTGCAATGTGTTCTTGTGCAGAATTACATTAGATTGTGGCACAATGTGGGAAGCAGGGTATATGGATTGCTTACATAACAATGTAAATTCAAAAAAATATTTAGGGTGTATAGGACTGGTAACCGACATTAGATTGGAAACTCTACCTGATCCTAACAAATCAGGAGTTGATAATCAAACTATGTACATTGATCAGTTTGTGGTAGGAGGCTTAAAACTTTCACTAGGCCTATATAAAAACATTCCTGCGATCCAAAAAAGACTCCTCGAACTATCTCATGAAGTAAATAATGAGGAGATAATTTATGAATCGATACTATAATGATGATCTAATTTCGATTGAATGGGAGATCAATAATTGTGCTTTATGCACATTATCCAGAACGCGCAATAAGACTGTTCCAGGAGAGGGTCCATCTGATGCAAAAATAATGATAATTGGTGAAGGTCCAGGTGAAGAAAATGATAAAATAGGTAGGCCCTTCGTTGGTCGTGGTGGTAAATTACTAGATAACTTTTTGAAAGAAGCTAAATTGTGTCGACAGGAGTTGTTTTTAACCAACATAATCAAATGTCGCATGCCACATAATGATACTCCAACAACTGCCATATCATCTACTTGCATCAGTTACTTGTATAGACAAATTGAAGTAATAAATCCCAAAATCATTGTAACTTTGGGGTTACCGGCCGCAAAAATTTTACTAGCCGATTCCAAACTAAAGCTATCAGATGCACAAGATAAAATTTACAACATTGATGGCCGTACTATTTTGTGTACATACCATCCTTCATCGATCCGCTACAATGTTGACGGGAAAGAAAAAATAATATCTACATTAATTAAAGCAAGAGAACTTGACCTAACAGGTGTCTAATATGAAAATATGCGTGTTCTTTGGCAATATTGGGGTCGGAAAAAGCACATGGCTGAGAGCACTGAAGGAACATAAATACAACACTGTTGAAGAAGATTTAACCAAGGTATTATTTCTTGAAAATTATTGGGAACATCAAAGAAAAATTACTCCTTACAAACAATCTAGAAACAAATATGCCTTTCGTACGCAAGTGGGTTTTTATAGTTCCTGGCTAAACCAATACAATAAAGCTAAAAAAATCGGTGATGCCTTTTTAGATAATACAATATTATCTCATCATTCTGTATTTACAGAATATATGTATGAAAATAGCATTATAAACAACAAAGAATACGAACAGCTTTCGAAAATATACTTAGATATATGTTCTATCGTCCACATTGACCATTGCTTTTATCTTTATTGTGATAAAGACGAAAATATGCAACGTATATCAATTCGGAATCGCAATATAGAGCTCAATAATGAAGAGTATATAGCAATATTACAGCAAAAATATGATTCCGTTTATACAAAATTGGCGCCAAATATCACAAAGGTAGATATTACCAAGATGAATCCATATGACATAAAGGATTTTAAACGATTTTGCACAATACTAAAGATGGAGGGTATCGAACTTGCTGATTATCTTAGAAGGGATTGACAATTGTGGTAAAAATACAATTGCCAAAATGTTGATTCAAAAAAATGATAATTATAAACTGATAAGTTTTCCTGACAATTCATCACAGATTGGACAGATAATACGCCAAACCCTTAATGATGGACAAATGTCTGCCCTATCATTGCAATTATTGTTTTCAAGTGATAGATTAAATCAGGCAGAACATATTAACGAGCTTAAAAAGGAACACACCGTCATAGTGACACGATATTCGTATTCTGCGATTGCGTATGGCACAGCACGTGGATTGAATAAACAATTGATGTCTTTATTAGAAGAGAATATGCCTCAACCCGACCTAAAAATATTTTTGCAAATTCCGGTTAATATTAGTATCAATCGAGCAAAAAATCCAGATTTTTTAGAGAGAGATCGAGCATTGCTTAAAAAGGTAGTGAAAGAATACGAGTTCATCTTATCTGATGAAAAGGACTGGCATATAATTGATGCAACGAAAAGCATCACTTCTGTCTTCGATCAAGTTCAAGAAATAATATGGAACTACATCCAAAATAAACAATAGTCGCAATACAACCATTAAAAATTTAATTAACAACCCAATAATGAATAGATTTAAGTGTAGCCTAATCTTGATTTTGACCTCGACAAATGATGTGTGAAATATTGCAGATTCTGAAATTTTGACCACTGAGTTTTGGTTGCTCATCTGTCGAAAATATTGTTAGTTTTGGCAATTTCTAAATTACTTTAATCCCACGGACTTTATCAGAAGAAGGTTTCACCCACAAAACGATGGAATTTATCACCTAATATTATCGAATTTGCACTCTTTCCGTTTTCCTTCTCTAAAAATCATGAAGTGTGTCAAAGTTCTAATGATTCAGTTTCAATATTTAATCTCTGATCCACATGATTCAAACGCCTGAATTAATTTCTCAAAATGTTCTTGATCAATTTGTAACCATTTTTTATCTGCATTTGCAAACTCAAAAGAAAAAAGTAAATCGTCGAATTTCATCTTTTCTGCGTCTTCGTAATTTCCAGAAAAATTAACAATTTTAATTCTACTCCACTGTATTACGCCCGTGCACATTGGACATGGTTTTGATGTAACATACAAAATGCAATCACTTAAATCCAGCGTATTTAGTTTTTTACAAGCCTTTCTGATTGCTATGACCTCTGCGTGGGCTGTGGGATCCTTTTTTAGTAAAACTTCATTGTGACCTCTCGCAATTATCATATCGTTTTTAACAACTACTGCGCCAAAAGGGCCTCCATGTTTTTTTTGCATTCCCCTCAATGCCTCTTCAAATGCAAGTTTCATGTATTTATTCATATTCAAAACCATTTTTCTTTGCTAAGAAGATTTGTAGATGAGTCCATAGCCCAAATCATCAACGCATACAATATATAATCAACGTAAAATCCTTTCGGTATCGAGAAATTTCAGAAAACCTCCTTCAAAAAAGTTCATAATTTTCTATGAACATCAAGAAAATCATAATTGAAAAATGTTAATGAATGCAGATATATTCTGCATATACTACTCCATCAAATGAACTATCCTAATAAAAAAGCTTTCTTCAAGTAGAGAGATAATGTAGAACAGGATGAACACTTAGACTGGAGATTTTGCCACTATAGCGAAGAAACTATCGGCACAACATTTAAAAATATTAACCAAAAGTGAAGTTCGATTTAGAACTTCCGTATCCTCGAAATAAAGACATGGAACTTCGATAAAGAATGGTGAAAATACTTCTCTATAAATGCATCCATAATCCCAGATTCATTATCGAGGTAGAAATTCAATGGACAAATGAAAGATTAAAGATACTATTAACTGTCGTACGCCGCATACTAATGAATGCGTTATTAGAACTAATAGATCATTACCCTATTAAACTGTATAGAATAAGATACAATCCAAGAAATAACACGATTTTTTGAAGACTGTAAATATATAAAGGAGAAATGATGTTTAGCATTAGGGCTGTGAAAAAAAAACTTCACAGTGTTGCGGAAGGAGCTTAATGACAGACGATAACAAAATACAAGTTAGTGTCTGTGGTGACACTGTGTGTAATGTTTCTTTTATTTCTGATTTTTTTGTGGATGCCTATCGTCACCACGATGAAAAATTAGAATATATCGGAGAGGAAGCCGTCTGGGCTGAAACCATCAACAACATACTTGGATGCATAGATAATATAGAATCTATGTTACTCAACGAAAATTCAAAACAAAAAGAACAAAAAATCTATCATTTTTGGAAGAAAGATTCAAAGGGAATGTTACACTCCGACATGCGGATCGAGACTGTTAATACAGAAGAGAACAAAAAATTAGACAGTGAACCTGAAGAAGAATTAAATTCGGATGAAAAACGATTTCTTTCGGAAAGTAAAGTGATAGCAATATACGATGTTTTGAATAGTAACATTAGTGCCTATGATCAAACAATGAACAATAAAGAGGCATGGAAAGTTGTCAGAACAAAATATGGAAAAACTAGACAGACTTCTGACTTTTTAAAAAAATTGTCTCAAAAAAATGCAGAAAAAACAGTGATAATTTTAAAGGCCAACGAACTAAGGAAGGCAGGTTTCTACATTGGAACCGCACAATCGTGGGAACAGATGGCTTTTGATACATATAAGGTGATAAGCAATCGTGATGAATTAAAGAAATTTAAATATGTCATTGTTTGTTTTGAACAAGAAGGGGCTTTGGTAGCCGATTTGCAGAATAGCAAATACCGCCTTTCTTATTTTCCAGATGAGATTGAATTTACATATTCGAAGGTAAATGGAGAAATTTTTGGAAAATTGATTGCGTTTCAAGCTTGTATCGTTAATGCATTGTGTAAATTTTTATCCAATCATCCAAATGAAAATAACTTTGATCTAGAAAGTTTAAATTGTGGTGTGAGGGCAGGATTATTGTCGATGAGAAAATTGATTAATGAAGGGTTTTGTGGTAATGGAGAAGGGAAAGGAAAATATCCACACATGCGTGTTGCAAAAGATATTAATTTCAATCTTGCTGATGATGAAATAAAAAAAGTTCAAAGTGTATCTGTAAATAAAAAATTTATGAAAGATGAATCCAACAGATTAAGTCTATTGTTAGAATTAATTACACATGATGAAGAGTACAAAAGATTATATCCAAGATTGAATAACAAAGACAACCTCTCAAACATACTTAAACTAAGCATGGAAATAGTGAAAGAAGGAAAGAGCAAGGTTCTTGATCGAATAAAAAAAGTACCGTCTTTCGAGTATGGAAATCTGATCTCATTGGATAGATTCGAGATGGGATATTATAGGGATTTATACGGCTTAATTGAAAATTACATGAACAAAAAAACCGAACGACCTTTGTCAATTTGTGTGTTCGGTTCCCCCGGTAGTGGCAAATCATTCAGTGTAAAGGAAATTATAGAAAAAATCGATAAGAAGAATACCGAAATAATATCATGCAATCTATCACAATTATTTAACCCTTGCGAACTTTCAGGCTGTTTTGAAAAAATAAGAGATGCAGGTCTACAAAACAAAGTTCCAGTAGTTTTTTGGGATGAATTTGATACAAAATTACATGATATACCTTTTGGCTGGTTACGATGGTTTTTGGCACCTATGCAAGATGGGAAATATTATGACAATGGAATTGAGCATCATGTGGGTCGTGCGATTTTTATTTTTGCTGGCGGAATTAATGAAACTATGAAAGAATTTGAAAAAAAATCTAGTGACCACAAAACTGAAAAAGTTCCCGATTTTATTAGTAGAGTTAAGGGATCTTTGAATATAGTTGGCCCTAATGCACATAATGAGTTTGATAAAAAATACTATTTTTATCTAATTCGACGGGCATTCATTTTACGGCATCTTTTTGAAAAACATTATGATTTGGGAATGAACGGACCACTCGATGTTGTAGGTGATGAAATCATAAGTGCATTGTTGAAAGTAAACGAATATACATATGGTATAAGATCGATGGAAACTGTTGTAGAAATGATTGTAGCAAATAAAGAAATTCTCAGTTCTAATGATAACGAAATGAAAAAGAAATTTGAAAAACATTTGACTGACGTTAATGAATTCTTTAGAGCGTTTGATTCTGGTTATTAATTTGCATATGGATTGAAAGACACATCGAAAACAAGTGACAGAGTCAACATTCAATGAAAAATGACCATAAACCAATAATAATTATCACTCTGGAGACCATATGAATAACCTCCAACGACATTGAGTTTTCTCAGATTACACAGAGCCAAAAATCACTATTTGCCAAAATTACCGAATAAACAACTAAATAAGTTTTCGCGCACAAGCATTTTTCTCGTATATTTAACCACATTGAAATAAAATTTGATAGACTAACCTACATTTTAATATATTTAAACGAAGAAAAAAATACGTTGACTGAGTGTGAAAAGACGAGAGAAGACCTGTATTCCTGAGTCTATTATGGGTAGTATTTACTGCGACTTTTTACCTCATTTCCAAAAAAAAAATTCGAACTGAACCTATCCACCAAAATTATCATCACATCCCCGATTATCTTAATTTCAACCTTTAGTGTTGTATAGTTTCGTCAGATTTTTCTTTCCCTTCATGTTCTTCTCGAAGAAAAAATATGGAAGAGCTTGATATCGAAAAAATCTCATTGACATTAGGAATACTGGTGGCAGTAATTTCGTATGCACTTCTCCTCACTAGGTTCAACAAAATCCTGTTTCTGTTGATCATTGGTATAGAGGTAATTGCAGAATGCACACATCTGTACTTCTATGCTTCAGACAAATACAAAGCGGTCATGTCGCCAAAACGCCAATAAAATGCTACCTATCGCCCTCAAATATCATTGGCACGCCTTATCTCAGAGATATACCAGCAGATGCCGACCGTTATAACTGCCGAGATACCGTATATCAGAACATATGGGGCAATATGCGATCCCAGAAAGATGCCGTACATGAAACTGTAAAGAAAATATACAACGAGAGCTGCGGAAACAACGACCATACCGATCATTGTCATTATTATCCTGCGTTTCCTCGGCATCCTTATCATCCCTTTCGTTAAACCTTATTCTAACTATTTGTAATGTACTGTTTCTTAACTTCTTTGTTCAACGGTTGTTAGCTTTATCTTGATTATTTTGCATTTCAAAGTTACATTCATAATTAATATTACCTTGCTTATTCCACCCCATGAAAGGTTCCCTGCAAACCGTGAGGACATTTATCGTCGGTACAATAATCGGTATCGTTGCAATGGTCCCAGGTTTGAGCGGTGCCGTTCTCGCAGTTTGCCTAGGGGTATATGAACGTCTCATTGCCGATCTTGCAGATCTTAGACACAAATTGAAAGAAGATTTCGTCTTTATTTTACTCATAGGTATCGGGATCTTGGCCGGAACATTCATCGTATCTTTTGGCCTCGAATATGTTCTTGAGAACTATGAGGCCGTTGCATATCTGTTCTTCACAGGCCTCATCATCGGCCAGTTCCCCAGTCTGCTGAAACAGACCGATCGTACAAAACCCGTCACGAAGACCAACATTCTGGCACTGGTGATCGGATTGTGTATTATGGTCGTAATGGGTGCATTGATCGCAGCAGAAGAATCCGAAGTTGTATTCGACCATGACCTCATGGCATATCTCTGCATGATAGGTATCGGTTTTGTCTTCGCGATATCCCATCTTGTTCCGGGTATAAGCGGAACAACGATTATGGTCGTACTCGGTGTCATGACCACTTTAACGACCGCCATCACAAATCTGGATATTGCGTTTCTTATACCCATCTGCTTAGGTCTTTTGTTGGGTGTATTGAGTTTTGCCAAAGTGGTTCACCATTCGATCGTGAACCATCGAAATACCACATATTCGCTGGTGATCGGATTAACGATAGGGTCGATAGGCGTTATGCTCCTTTACGTGTACAACGAGGTCGGAGGGTGGGAAGACATAGCACTGGGCGTATTGTTCTTCTTCGTCGGGATATTGGTAAGTATGGCCTTATCGAAATTGGGGAAAGAACCTCTTCCGGAAACATCCGTCTAAAAGAAAAGGAAGGAGAACGGACGGATGGGATTGGGATATTGGTCCGTTCGCCTTTGAAGATTCCTGTGCTCTTTGGGGATGCACATATTGTCTTCACTAACATCATCATTCTACGAGTATATTAAGGGTAACGGGGGAGGTCGCCGAAATTGTCCGAAAGTACGAAAATGGCTTATTTGACCTTATGTCGTATCTTGACCGCGATCCCTCTTTTCAGTTCCGTCATCTCTGTTCCGGACATCATGGCAACCCCTACTGCCATTACCTTCCCGTTGAGGGTGATGATGGCTTCATCCCCTATCCTTATGCTCGGATTTGCGTTCACCACACCAACTGCGAACAGATTTCCTTTGAGTTCGAAATCGGTCATCTCGACCGAATTATAACCCGTGGATGAGAGTATCTCCGCACCTTCCAAAGTAAGCGACAACATTCCTCTTTCCGGAGTCAGCATTCCGGATTGTATCTTCTCTGTCTTTTTTTCGGGATTTTCCCATATCAGTTTCCAATAAGGAAACTTTCCTATCGCGTAGGCATCCTTCATGAGCACGTCGGCCCCTTCCTTTCCGAATTGGAAGGAAAGAAGAGATCTCATATTCTCTCTTCTCTCAATCAGATAGTCCAGCGGCTCCATGTCTTTGGTGGCGGCTCTCAGAGCCTCGTCCAAATTTGACAGGGATACGGGTGATGTTGGATCCCCTACGACCGTCTCGGTCATTTCCACGAGATCGTTGACCAGTTCGGCATCTTTTCCAAGATGACATACGATTTTATCATAACCCTGAGAAATAATATCGGACACCATGTTCCTGATCATTTCTTTCTCCTGGCACTTCCACTCTCCCGTTACGGGTATGTCGTACGAGTTGGCAGGATAGAATATGTCCAATTCCCTCGGGACTATCCCGAGAGGGGATGTTACTATCACTTCGTGAACAAGCGTTTCGTGCGGTCCCGTGTGTATGGCTGATGAAAAAGCCTTATGACTTTTTGAAATATGATAGGGTTTCTTTGCCGAACAAGGAAGTAGGAGTAATACTCTCTTGTGCTCCGGTTTGACATATCTTTCTTTTATCTTGTCTCTGTATATTTTCAGATCTGGTCTTCTCAGCGCCTGCGTTGTGTTGCAGGCGAACCTGCATCCCACTGTGGAACAACTCTCTTCCTGATACTCGTACCCGACATCGTCGAATATCCTCAATGTGGCGACCGACGACGGAGAAGATGGAACTCTTTGGTCAACCAGTTCTCTGAGTCTCCCTGCGGCAATGTATTTGGATATTTTCTGACACTCTCTTCCGAGTTCCGAACAATTCTGTTCCGATTCATCGTTTGCTGAGATAATCTCGCCTTCCGGGATCAAAGATATCCTTTTCGATCCCGCCGCTTTCACAAGTGTGTCGTCGAAAACATCCACTCCCATGTACGTCAGAAGTGCGAGTGTCGATGGTTCGGCTATCCCGAGCATGCATATCAGTTTCCCGTATCCCGCAGCCTCTCTGATCCTTATCGCTGCGTCGATCGTTTTTCTGGCATTGCCTCTCAGCTCGAATGCATTCGGTATTATCACCATTTCGACATCTTCGGGGATCGTAAGGTCCTCGGGAACGGGTAACCTTACAACGCATAATCCGTCTTTGCATTCGCATTGGGAGCTGATCCCCGAGAACAGAGAGGTCATCAGTTTCTTGTCCAACTTCATCTCTGAACCCATGACATTGAGGATCCTGCCTTCTGTCGTGTTCGTGACGTATATCGGATCATCGGAATGTCCGTCAAAAGAGCCTATGATCAACGGGGTCTTCACGATCGTGTCTCCCCTCCTGTATTCGCATGTTCTCCCCCTTTGGGATCTGCCCGTCACATCCAGCATGATACGCCGAAACATCCCTGATTAATTAATATTCTGTTGTGAGCCGTATATCGGAAGAATGTGCAACACTCAAATGGAAACAAAACAGACAAAGTGTTAAATCATCATTTTGGGATAAGGAAACATGGACTTCTACGACAAAGACCTGGTGTCTATTCGTGATTTAAAAAGGGAACAGATAGAGGCGATATTGGACCTCTCCGAGAAAATGATACCTTATGCCAGAGGAGAAAAGGTAAAACGGGCATTGGACGGAAAGGTCCTGGGGAATCTTTTCTTTGAACCTTCCACTCGCACAAAACTGTCCTTCGAAAGTGCGGCCAGCAGGCTGGGCTGTGATGTTATTGATGTTTCCGAGATGTCCATGACCTCTATGTCAAAGGGGGAGACCCTTGCGGATACAGTGAAGATGGTGGATGCGTACTGTGATGTCATCGTATTGAGACATCCACACGAGGGTGCGGCAAGACTTGCCGCCAAATTCTCCGAGAATCCCGTCATCAATGCGGGAGACGGTGCGGGTTCTCACCCCACGCAAACATTGCTTGACCTGTTCACCATGAGATCGGCGAAAGGATCTCTGGACGGATTGAACATAGTCCTCGTCGGCGATTTGAAGTACGGAAGGACCGTCCACTCGCTCGCAGAAGCATTGACAATGTTCGGCGCGAAACTGACGCTTGTGGCACCCGAATCCCTTCAGATGCCTTCCGATATTTTCGGCCACCTCACGGAAAGAGGTTGCAACCCCGTCAAAACACAGAACCTGGAGGACGTGATCGGTCAGGCCGATGTCCTCTATGTCACAAGGATACAGAGGGAGAGATTCCCGGATCCAGCCGAGTATCAAAAGGTTGCCGGGATGTATCAGATCAACAACTCTGTCTTGAGAGAAGCTAAAAGCGACATGATCGTCATGCATCCGCTTCCGAGAGTGGACGAGATCTCTCCCGAAGTGGATTCCACACCTCATGCCAAATACTTCGAACAGGCATTCAACGGCGTTCCCGTCAGAATGGCCCTGCTGTGCGCCATACTCGGAGGTGAGATAGATGGATGATAACAAGATCGCAGACACGAAGATCCCTCCCATAAGGAACGGTACTGTCATCGACCATATCGCCAACGGACAATCTCTGAACGTACTCAAGATACTGGGAGTGAACGAGAACAACATTGATTCGGTCATCAGCATAGGTATGCATGTCCCCACATCGAAAAGCACGGGATGGAAAGACGTCATCAAGGTCGAGGACAGAGAATTGGATCCGAAGACCGTCGGAAAGATCGCACTCATCGCGCCCGATGCATCGATATCGATAATCCGCGACTATTACATCGCGGAGAAATTCAAGGTCAAACTCGACCCGTACATCATAGGATTGGCAAGATGCAGCAACCCCAACTGCATAACGAACCGCGGAGAGCCGGTCGAACCGGAATTCAAGGTCGAAGAACGCAACCCTCCGAAACTGAGATGCGTATACTGCGACAGATTGCTGACGAACATCTCGGACAACCTCCTGTGAGATGCTGACCCTCGTAATATCCGGAATGCCTGGTGCGGGCAAAGAGGAATTCTTGGAAATAGCGAAGAGTAACGGGATACCGTTCCTGAGGATGGGAGACATCGTAAGGGAATTTTACGCCGCTTCCGATTCTGCCGATAACGAAATATCCGTGGGATCCTTTGCGGACATGGAAAGGAAAAGATTCGGAAAGAACATCTGGGCAAAACGTACCCTCGAGCGAATGACGGGGGATGCTTTCCTTGTCGACGGATGCAGAAGCATGGAAGAGATACGTGCATTCAGAGAACTGGGAGGGAATATCAAGATCATATCCATCCATTCTCCTCCGGAATCCAGATATGAGAGGTTGATCAACCGAAAAAGAGAGGATGCTCCCCGTAACATATCCGAATTCGATGAAAGGGATTCAAGAGAGATCTCCTGGGGGATCGGAGAGGTCATTGCACTGTCGGATGTGATGATCGTCAATTCGTCCTCCCTTGAGGATTTTCGCAAAACCTCTGCAAATATCCTGAAAGAAGTGATCGGATGAGATTCACCACAACGCGTCTTTGCGGTGGTGAGGCTCTGATGGCCGTTTCCTCGGAAGAATTGGATCTGGACCTTACTCGCGCGACGGAAATATTCGAGAAGGAAGGATTCGAGATAAAAGAAAAAGACGACATGATGCTGATAGTGATCTGGAATGGCATGGAAACCACCGTATACCCTCAAGGAAAGATCATGTTCTTCCCCCTTAAAGACAAGAAACTGTGCATCGACCATGCCACGATGCTGATAAGTATGATACGCTGATTTTACCCTTTATATTTATATCCTACTTGTTAATACCCGTTCATGGAATTAATGACCCAGATGCTCATCTCGGGAATATTGTCGGCATCACTGTCACTGATCGCCTACAGATTCAGAGCACTTACTTTCAGCGGTGCTATCGCATCGTTCTTTGTAGGGTACATCGTGGGATTATTCGGTTCCGTAGAATGGCTTGTCCTTCTTGTGGGTTTCACCATGGTAGGCATAGCCGTCACGAAAATGGATTTCAGCAACAAGAAAAGAAACGGCCTCCACGAAGGAAACGAAGGGGAGAGATCGCATAAAAATGTCTTGGGCGTGGGATTCCCGCCGTGTCTGATCGCTGTCCTTTTCGCTGTTTCACATTCAATGCTCAACGGCCAATACGATCTCGCATTGACCGTTGCGTTCATTTGTACCCTGTCCGTGGCAGCCGCAGACACTGTGGCAAGTGAGATCGGTGCAAGAGATATGAAGGTCTGGTTGATCACCACCTTCGAAAGGGTCAAACGGGGGACCAACGGCGGTGTCTCAGTAACAGGAACCGCATTCTCATTGGCCGCGTCCGCAGTCACCAGCATTGTCGGCTGGTTACTGATCTACGGTGGGTTCGACGTCTACATACTGATACCTTTCGTAATGGGGTTCTTAGGCAATATCCTAGACAGTGTGTTGGGAGCCACACTGGAGAACAAAGGTATTATCTCAAAATACACGAACAACTGTGTATCGGCCTTGATTGGCGCGGCCTTAGGTGCTGTGATCGTTCTGATTATCTAATACCGACAAGTCGGAACGTTCATACGAATTATTTCCCGCCAGTCCCTTCTTGTGATTCCAGCATCTGATCGCATCCTTCAGCGAGCGACCTTTGTTATCGGCGAAAAAATCCCTGATATATGTGTTATACTCAAATTGCCCGCCTATGTCGGTCTTGATACCTTTTCTTCTTTCCTCTCGTATCGTCAGATACTCCTCGACGGCATCCCGGTACGTCTTACCGGGATTCGTTCTCAACCATTTCAAGAACCTGACATTGAACTTAAAATCGTCTCCGATGACCTCTTTGAAAAATGCCCTGTGTTTTTCCGAACAAGTTATGTCTTCCTCGATCGGAGTATCCAACGTGAATTCGGCCGGGGGCTTCGCTCTTTTCTTCACTGAGTTCGGCAGCCTCTCTCCCGTTTCCAGATAATGTGCTATCCGTTCCGTCAACTCCGGTTTTCCTCCCGCTGCATCGAGACCTTCCTCTCTGCAGAATGTTGTCAGTTCCTCTTTCAGGTAGTAGAATTCTCTGAAACGGTCTTGAGGGAGGCCTCTCTTTAGTGCAGGTCTGTTATTGGGAGACATGTAAAAAGTAAAACAGAGGGCGTATGCCCTCTTTTGTTATGGTTTAAAGTCCGCAGAGTTTCAGAAGGTTCTTCCACTTCCTGTCCACTTCCGCCTGCATGGTCTCGACGAGCGGTTCCCACTTCTCGTTCTTGAGATGTTTGAACCTTCCCTGAGAATCTATCCAATCGACGACGGATTTCTTCTCGACCTTTCCCTCGGCTATCCTCAGGCTCTCCGAGGATAGGGTGTAATCGGTTCCGTTCTCGACTTCGTACAACGGCCAAATGCAGGTCTCCACAGCAAGTTTCGATATCGCGATGGTCTCGTCCGACGGGAATCTCCAGCCTCTTGGACACGGAGCTATCGCGTTTATGAAACTCGGACCTTCGCACTGGAACGCCTTCTGCGATTTTTGTATGAGATCCCTCCATGCGTGAGGAGCGACCTGTGCCGTGAACGGAATGCCGTGTGCGGCCATTATCTGCGTCATGTCCTTGGGGAATTCCTTCTTTCCGGGAGAAACGCTTCCCGCCCACGACGTGGTCGTGGATGCTCCGACACCTGTTGCGCTTGATCTTTGGATACCTGTGTTCATGTATGCCTCGTTGTTAAGGCAGACGAACAACATGTGGTGTCCTCTTTCCATAGCTCCCGAAAGGGCCTGCAGACCGATATCATAGGTCGCGCCGTCCCCGGCAAAGTTGACGAACTTTATGTCTTCTTTGACCTTTCCGCTCCTCTTGAGCGCCTGGTATGCCGTCTCGACACCCGCACATGTTGCGGCACCGTTTCCGAACGCCGTATGGATGTACGGCGTGTACCATGACGTGTAAGGGAAGATCGTTGTCGAGACCTCAAAACAACCTGTGGCACATGAAACCACTATGTCCTTCTCGGTTCCCATCAGGATCTGTCTTGCGATTATGGATTCGGGACATCCCGCACAAAGCCTGTGTCCGCTGGCCAATCTGACCGGGATCTTGTTGAGATCTTTGAGCGACATTGTACTCATGACTTCACCCCCAGGAAATTGATCCTCTTGGCCCTTCCGTCCTTCACATCCTTGTACACGGACATGAAATCAGACACCATCGTATCCGCTCCTCCGAGACCGTATATGAAATTGTACATCTTGGGCATCGAGTCGTTCTCGATCGCAGCAGCGACTATTTCCGGGAACATAGGTCCGTACGAACCGACACTGAGGTGTCTGTCCATTACGATCACAGCCTTCTTTCCCTTCATGACCTTTGCAAGCTCTGCGATGGGCCACGGGCGGTAAAGACGCGGCATCGCGACCCCGACCTTCATTCCTTCCTTACGGAGTTGATCGACTGCTTCCTTCATCGTTCCGAACGACGATCCCAAGACCATAGCTATGATCTCGGCATCCTCGCACATGTACTCTTCGACAACATTGTACTTCCTGCCGGAAAGTGCTTCGAACTCCTTGAACACATCCTTCGTTATCGGCAGGGCCTTCTCCATCGCCTCCACCATCTGGTACTTGTGGGGGTAATAGTACAACGGTCCGTCCATAAGGTTATGCGACACGGGGTTCTTCACATCCAGCAAAGGATACAAAGGCTTGTATTCGCCGACGAACTTCTTGATGTCGTGCGTCTCGAGAGGGGTCATCCTCTCTATCGCGTGTGTCAGGATGAATCCGTCAAGATTGACAAGACCGGGGAGCTGAACATCGTGGTGCTCGCATATCCTCGGAGCTATTATCGACATATCGTATGCCTGCTGAACATTCTCTGCGAACAGTGTTATCCACCCGCAGTCTCTCGCCGCCATGACATCTCCGTGATCGTTCTGAATATTGATCGGTCCGCTGACGGCCCTGTTTGCGACCGCCATTATCAATGGTACTCTCATCGATGATGCAATAGGCATCATCTCCCACATGTACGCAAGACCCTGCGACGCCGTTGCAGTGAATGTTCTGGCACCTGCGGACGCTGCCGTGACACAAAGCGTAAGAGCACTGTGTTCGGACTCGACACAAACAAATTCGGTGGACACTTCGCCGTTCGCAACGTATTCGGCAAACTTCTCGACTATGATCGTCTGAGGCGTGATGGGGTATGCAGCACAAACATCCGGGTCCACCTGCTTCCATGCGAGTGCGACCGCTGCGTCTCCGTTTATTGCTATATCGCTGTGAACCATCTTCACTCCTCCTTCATCGCTATGGCCTTCTTGGGACAGACCTTGGCACATATCCCGCAACCTTTGCAGTGGGACATCTTGATCCCTTTGATCTTATCGTCGACGATAAGAATACAGTCGTCTGGGCAGTATATCCAGCATGTTAGACAGTCTATACATTTGTCCATGTCTATGACGGGTGCAAGACTTCTCCAGTCACCTGTAAGGAACTGTTCGGAATTGCCAGGAACGATCACGCGGTCCCCGACCACCAGTTCTTTGTGATTTGCTATATTGACCATTTACTGCACCTCCTCGTATGCTCTCTTCAATGCGGACAGATTCTTCACTATCATCTTGTCCTGAAGTTTGCCTGTGAACTTTATTGTCATGTTATCTTCGAGTTCCCCGTAGGGTATCAACGGCCTGATCTTGAGAAGGGCTCCGAGCATGGATGTGTTCGCCATGGGACGTCCTATCTCTTCGGTGGATATCTTCGTGGCGTCCACTGTGTGGCACTCCACATCGTGGCCGATCGCTTTTTTCAATTCCGCGGGTGTCCCGGGGTAATTAGCCAAGATCGTTCCGCCGTTCTTGAGTCCTTTCGCAACATCCACTTTGCCTATCAAAGTAGGATCTACGACTATCACAATATCTGGTTCGTAGACCTGTGTGTGAACTCTTATCGGGTTCTCCGATATTCTGGCAAACGCTTTGATGGGCGCGCCCATTCTTTCCGGCCCGAATTCGGGAAAGGCCTTGACGTACTTTCCAGCGTAGATCGCGGTCTCAGCAAGGATCTCATTTGCGGTAACGACCCCCTGACCGCCTCTACCATGCCAACAAATTTCCGTATCCATGGTGAATCAACTAAAGTAGGGGAATACTCGTATCCAATTTAAATGCTTGTGTTATTAATAACGAAAAGTTACATTTTTTAACTTATTATTGACAATAAACACAATTATTCAACGTTTTTATACGAATACCGTTAATAATGTTTCGAAATTCGAAATATGTCATACCAAGAAAACATCTCTGGAAAGAGATATTCGAATTTTCACCGCAACTTGTATCATTTCATTGTCCGCGATACACAAGTTCGCTGTCAAAATGCTTTTTCGACGAACAATTAATAAATATGTACTTCGAAACATCGCTCCGAGGTCGGGCTCCGTGTTCGATGATCTTTGCGTTAATTGGGCATAAAAGCATACAACAGCCTATTTTTTCATGTATTTCAAATGAGACATCTACCCGATTTATGGTTAGCAAAAAAAAGGATATTATAATAAACGCCATACGGGTAGCCAATGAGTAGGGCGCAGCGTCCTGCGCTGATAAACTTCTTCCAAGAGTGTAATTACCATGGACAAGAAGATAGTTGACGTTAACGAATTGCGTGTAGATGATGTGCCTTATGTCGGTGGAAAGGGAGCAAACCTCGGAGAACTTACCTCTGCGGGATTCCCCGTTCCCGGAGCCTTTGTTCTGACCACAGTCGCTTACGACTATTTCCTCAAAGGAAGTAAGGTCCTTGAAAAGGTCAATAAAGAACTGAAAGGGATAGACAGGAAATCGGATCAGAGTCTGACCGACGCATCGAAACGCATAAGGAAATTGTTTGAAACGAACGATATCCCGAGTGACCTGAAGAAAGAGATAATCGCCGGCTACAGAATGCTTGTCCCCAAGGACAAACAGAGTTTTGTTGCCGTAAGATCCAGTGCCACAGCGGAGGATCTTCCCGACGCAAGTTTTGCGGGACAGCAGGAGACCTATCTCAACGTATCCGGAGAGGATGACCTTTTCGACAAGATCAGGAAATGTTGGTCCTCTCTCTTCACCGCAAGAGCGATAGCGTACCGCGAGAAACAGGGCTACGCGCACGAGGACGTCAAATTGGCTGTTGTCGTGCAGAAAATGGTGAACTCGGAGATATCGGGTATCATGTTCACCGTCGATCCCCACAGCGGGGCGAAGGACATCATCATAGAGGCCGGATACGGTCTCGGAGAGGCCATCGTCGGCGGAGAGGTCACGCCCGACACCTATGTCATAGACAAATCGAAAATGGACATAACAAAAAAGAGGATCTCAACACAGAAGTGGAAATATGTCCGCGGCAAGGACGGAGGATGTCTCAAGGTGGATATTCCCGCCGGAGACGAGAAAAAGCAAAAGATACCGGATTCCTGCATACTCGAGATAGCGGAGATCGGGAGACAGGTCGAGATCCACTACCAGAAACCGATGGACATGGAATGGTGCATCGAAGACGGAAAGGCTTATTTGGTACAGGCCAGGCCAATCACTGCGGTCGGTAATGCGAACAGCAGCGGAGGAAGCGTCGTAAGCGAAGAATCCGGAGCCACCATGATCCTGACGGGTTTGGGTGCAAGTCCGGGATTTGCAACAGGCACCGTGCGGATATTCGACGAAACGATGAGTTTGGATGTCGTCAGAGACGGAGACGTGCTGGTCACAAAGATGACAATGCCCGATATGGTCCCCGCCATGAGCAGATCGGTGGCCATCGTCACCGACGAAGGCGGAATGACATGCCACGCCGCGATCATATCCAGAGAACTGGGCACCCCCTGTATCGTAGGAACGGGTTGCGCCACGGACACACTGAAAGACGGAGATGTCATCACTGTCGACGGAACCACCGGTACCGTTTACAAAGGGGAGATAAAACGGAAGGAAGAACCTGTTCAATCCGCAAGTTCGGCATCGTCCGAATACATACCCGTAACGGGGACCAAGGTCCTGGTCAACATGAGCATGCCTACGAAAGCCGAAGAGATCGCGAAACTTCCCTGTGACGGCGTCGGCCTCATGAGGAGCGAGTTCCTCTTCACCAACTACATCGGAGAACACCCCTGTGCGGTCATCGATGACGGACGCGCCGATGAGCTCGTGGACAAACTCGCCGAAGGGATCGCGAAAGTTGCCCGTGCATTCTATCCCCGCCCCATAACACTCAGAACCTCGGATTTCAAAACAAACGAATACCGCGACATGAAAGGCGGATCCGATTACGAACCCAACGAGGACAATCCCATGATCGGGTGGAGAGGATGTTCCAGATACATCTCTGAAAGCTACCGCGAGGCATTCATGTGCGAACTCAAGGCGATCAAACGCGTCAGGGACGAATTCGGCCTCAAGAACGTTAACATCATGCTTCCCTTCGTCAGAACGATCTTCGAGGTCGAGGAAATAATCAAGATGATGGAGAACGCCGGTCTGAAGAGAGGGCTCGATCTTAAGCTGTACTTCATGGCGGAAGTTCCGGTCAACATTTTCATGGCGGAAGAATTCTGCAAATATTGCGATGCGTTCTCGATCGGTTCCAACGATCTGACCCAACTCACCCTCGGATGTGACCGCGATTCCGATATCCTCGGACGCATGGGATACTTCGACGAGAGGAACCCGGGTGTTAAAGCGGCGATATCCCAGCTGATAAAAGTTGCGCACAAGAACGGCAAGACCGTCGGGATATGCGGACAGGGGCCGTCGGTCTACCCGGAATTCGCGGAATTCCTGGTGGAGGAAGGTATCGACTCCATATCTCTGAACCCGGACACCTTTGCGAAGACAAAGATGAATATAGCATCAGCCGAACAAAGGGTACTGTTGAGGGGCCTCAGGGAACTCAGATCTCAATGAATCAGCTGTGAGGGCTGTGGGCCTTAGAGCTCTCGACCAGCCTCTCATTCAAACCTGACGCCTGCTCCTGGGGAAGGAGCATGGTCGTCACTTCCATGAATGGGTGCTTTGCACCCTCGATTATTTTCACATCGTCGAGAGTTTTCAGTCCCCATTTTTCCGCGGTCTTTTCCAGTCCCAGTCTTACGCTCAGATCATTCGGTTCCAAAACAATGGCTTTGAAAGTGTCCAGGTTCAATCTCTTTGCCGCCATCACTCTGTGATGTCCGTCCACGACAAGATACCCTTCATGTCTTTTGATCACAATGAGAGGCTCATTGAGGCCTCTTTTGATCTCATATTGTCTTCCTATGAGCTCGTCCATGTAGACCTCTTTCTGAGTCGGGATTATTTCGCTTACCGATATCTCTTGATTGTACACTTTCATCCTTATGCCGTTTTGGCGTTCCATGAAATTCTTCACGGTCATCACCTTTCCGGGCCTGGATTTCTCTATCTGAGATCTTACCACATCGATGTTCGATATGATCCCGACGATCTTTCGTTCATCGTTGATGACCGGCAGATTCCTCAATCCGTATCTGAACAGAACACGTGTCGCATCATCTATCGACATGGACGGAATGGCACAGAGTGTTCCTCTGCTCATTATCTCCCTCATCTTCGCATTCGGCCTATCCATGAAACTCAGAAGTTCTTTGGCGGTCACATACCCGAGTAAATATTCGTTCTCAACAATAGGAAACCCGTGAAAATTCGATCCGATTATTTTTTCCTTGACTTGCTCCACTGTCATATCGGGAGTGACATACTGAACATTTCTGATCATGTAGTCTGCGACCGTTGCGTCTGCCATATTATCAATACCTGCATCCTATCCTACCATGAAATACCTTTCATATCGATTCCTTCAAAACAGCCATCTTTCGGAGAATCGCATAAGATGATGAGTTTGTCGGCACCATCTCGATTTTGCCAATAATGTAAAGAAGGAGACACTGGTAGTCTGAAAAGAACCATTAAATATTATTGCTCATTATCAAGTCTTGTTGCCCTGGTAGTGTAGTGGCCTATCATGAAGCCCTGTCGAGGCTTCGACACGGATTCGAATTCCGTCCAGGGCGCTCATATCTCTTAATTTTTAACCTAAAATACAACTTCTGGTTCATTCGGAAACGTGGCGTGATCGTGTCGATTGACATTCGTTGATATGCCTGCATTTTCGCATTCTTACAGCTTTTTTGTGCAGGAACCGAATAGTCTTACAACGTTCCCCTCTGTTCTCTCGTCGTACTCGAAAACAGCATCGACCTCGAATATCTCTTTCATATTCTCCGGCGTGAGGACCTCTTCCGGAGTTCCCATTGCAAAGATCTTATGATCCTTCAACATAACGATACGGTCACAGTACCTTACGGCCATCGGAAGATCGTGGGATACGATAACGACCGTAAGACCGTCCTCACGGGAAAGATCCCTTACAAGGTCTAAAATATCGAACTGCGCACTGATATCCAAATGAAGCGTCGGCTCATCCAAAAGAATGATCTCTGGAGTTTGTGCCAGTGCACGTGCGATGATCACCCTCTGTCTCTCCCCTCCGCTCATTGTGTTTATCAATTGATCCGCGAATTTCAGAACATTGGTCCTGCGCATCGCTTCATTGATTATTTTTATATCCTCTGATGATTCCCCGCTGAACGCCTGCATGAACGGCATACGCCCCATGGCAACGATATCCCGTGCCATAAAAGAAAATCGAATTTCATTTGTCTGAGGCACTGAAGCTATTCGCCTGGCAATTTGAGATTTTGTCAGATCTTCCAGATCTTCGCTGCCGACTAAGACCTTCCCTACATCGGGATGGAGATTACGATTCAAATGTTTCAGAAGGGTGGTCTTCCCACAACCGTTCGGTCCTATGATGCCGATTATCTCTCCCTCTCTGATCTCCAGATCCACTCCGTCCAACACAGGTTTTTCCTTGTAGGAGAATTTCAAATCTTCAATCCTGAGCATCAATTCCACCCCACTTCGTTCTTCCTTTTACGCAGAAGGTAAATGAAATACGGCGCACCTATCAACGCGGTCAATATGCCTATCGGCAATGTACCGATGGAAGGGAACAATGTCCTTGATAAGAAGTCACAGATCACCAGGAATGTCGCCCCTCCCAACATGGACATCGGGAGCAATATCCTGTTATCCGGACCCAATATTATTCTCAGGATGTGTGGGATCACAAGTCCGACAAATCCTATAACTCCCACAAAAGCGACCGCTGCTGCGGTCACGACCGCAGTTGCGATCAATATCTCCAACCGAACGTTACGAACATGGACTCCGAGATCCATCGCGTGGGAATCGCCCAACATCATTGCGTTGAGCTCTTTTCCACGGGATATCATTATCAGGGAGCCGGCCAGTACAAGCGGTGCAACGACGAGCGCATCCTCCAAAGAAGCATAAGAAAGATTCCCCATGGACCAGAACACTATCCCTTCCATCTGGTCTCCCGCGATATATGTCAGGAGAGACACGAATGCGCTGAAAAGAGAGCCGACAGCGATACCCGAAAGCAACAATGTTTCCGTCGGTACTCTGCCGCCGACGCGGGATACGAAATAAACCAAGAACATTGTCCCCAAACATGCCAAGAACGCAAACAGGGGAACCGTAATCGCTTGAGGTATGAACGGTATTGTGAAAAGCATCGCTGCGGCTGCGCCGAAGGATGCTCCCGAAGACAATCCCAGGATGTAAGGGGAAGCCATCGGATTCTTGAAAACCGCTTGCATTGCCGCTCCGGCAATCCCTAATCCCGCCCCCACGAATATCGCCATTAACATTCTGGGCGCATTTACTTCTTGGACTATCTTCACATAGATGTCCCTTCCTTCTCCGAACAGTGCCAACAGAGCATCGATCATCGACATCGGGATGTATGCCTGCGTCAGTCCCAGCAAGAAAAAGATGAAAAGAAATACGATCAAGACCACTGTTGCCAAAAAGACCTTTGTCCTTCTTTTTCGCAGAGTGGTCTCGATCGTCATTGTTTCCCTCAAAAGGGTAATTGGTTTAAACGGTTTTGCTCCGTCTGATCACGATGACTATCACTGCCACCAATATCAACGCTGCAAAAGCTGCAACGATGTACCACATGGAGTCGATACCGTCCCCTTCGTCTACAGGATCCAATTCTCCGAACACATCAGGATACATCGCAGACGCTATGAACGCTATTCCATCAGATATCGTGGATGCGTAAGTGTTCATCGTTTTTCCGAGCTGATACACTTTTGTATCATCCGATATGAGCATATCACTTCTGAATTTTGCAATGGAATCGGGGTAATTTCCGTCAAGGAAGACTACTTTCGCCCCCATAAGTTCAACATCACCCGCATTGATCGAATACGATGTTCCTGTCTTTGACGAATCTGATGCGGCGTTCTTTCCTCCGGCCAATTTGATCATTGCCGCGGTTATCGATGAATCATTACCTGCGGCGAAATTACCTGCAGAGTAACTTACGTATACCGCGGGGACCCTTTCACTCTCGGTGTCTATGCCGTTCGATGCTAATTCATCGATGTAATACGTTTTCGCACTCTCCATGCTTTTTGCCGCCGTGTTGTCCGCCTCGGAGATACCGAATAAACTTCCTATGATTGACACTGCATCGATAGCCCCGTCGTACGTCTGCGGGTACAATGCGATGACCTTGATTTCGTAAACATCTCTGATCTTTTCCGCCTGTGTCTTCTGGTATGAATATCCGTATAATACGACCACGTCGCGGTCCTTGTCGAATCCGCCCTCTCCGTTGGCAAGTTTCTGCCCTATCTCGTCTGTATCCGTTGTAATGCTGTATCCTTTTTCGAACCCGTAATCCTTAACGATATCCAACGAGTAGGTGTCAATCATTACGATTCGGTCCCCGAATCCCAATTCCACTGCCGTGATTGCGAATGCCGTTCCGAAAATGGCTATTTTTTCAATGGGCACATCAACGGTAACGTTGCCCCACGTTCCATTCACAGTGATCGGATCCGCATCGGAGTTATCCGAGATCAACGGAATGGAAAGAAAAGATGACAGTATTATTACCGTCGATAAAGTTATCATTATTGCTTTTTTATCCATTTTTCTGCCTCGTTCAATATTTATTAACACATATGGAGACCTTTTCAGATATATAATTAATATGTTATGATTATGAAATTAGTATTACTGAACATTGATGGAAAATAATTTGATCGACTGTAAAACAGAAACATTCTTTTATTGAACTGCCATAGGAGAACTATGCGTTGGATGCTCAGAAGCAAGATCCATCGTGCAACAGTCACAGAGACATGCATCGACTACGAAGGAAGCATCACAGTGGATACTGACCTTCTCGATAAGGTCGGAATATGGATCGGAGAGAAGGTCTCCATAGCTAATGTGAACAACGGTGCCCGGTTCGAAACCTACGTTTTTGAGGGAGAAAGAGGCACCGGGACCGTTACCGTCAACGGTGCGGCCGCACATCTTTGCAAGAAAGGGGACAAGATCATAATCATGGGCTATGAACTTACAGAAACGCCTATTCACGCAAAGGTCGTACTTGTCAACGACAAGAACGAAGCCGTAAAAGAACTGGAATACTGAGTTCGGAGCTTTCGATGTACAGGATATTCTCTGACGGAGGATCAAGGGGTAACCCCGGGCCTTCCGCATATGCTATCGTTGTCACCGAGAACGGAAGGGTCATCCACGAACATTCTGAATTTTTAGGCGTGAACACCAACAATTATGCAGAATACCGCGGTCTGATCGCCGCACTTACCAAAGCGATAGATCTCGGCGCAGATGAAGCCGAGTTCATCATGGACTCGGAGTTGGTGATCAAACAGATGCAGGGTGTTTACAAAGTGAAAGGAGAGAACATCAAAGAACTTCACCGCGATGCGAAAGCACTCGCATCACTGATCCCGAAGGTCTCGTTTAAGAATGTGAAACGTGAGGAATTGCTCATTCCCCGGGCCGATGCCCTTTTGAATCTCGAATTGGACAATCAGTCAGCAAGGAAATAACCGTCTCTGATCAGACCCATTTCCCTGAAGATCTCGCCGGTTTTGACAACTTTCTGTTCTCCTGTCTTCATATCCCTCAAGACAACGGAATCGATCTCTGCTTCTTCATTTCCGACAATGACCGCAAACCTCGCGTCTATCGCCGATGCGTACTTCATTGCTTTGGCCATCTTTCTTCCCATGATGTCCACGTCTGTGGAAACTCCGATCGCCCTTAACTGCCCCGCGATCTCGAATGCCCTTATCCTCATATCGTCGGATGTCGGAACCAAATACACATCGAGCGGTCTGCTCTTGTGTACATGTCCTTCCTTCTCAAGTGCCAGCAGTACGCGGTCGAACCCCAATGCGAACCCTGTGGAGAATACTTTCTCTCCTCCGAACAGTTCCGACAAAGTGTACGATCCGCCTCCGCATATCTGTTTCTCCGCTCCCAGAACCGGTGCTTCTACCTCGAACACCATTCCGGTGTAGTAATCCAATCCCCTCACCACACCGAGATCTATCTCCGCTTCGGTGATACCTGAGGCCTTGAGGAAAACGAGTACTTTCTTGAGATATTCTCCCGCATCGCCTTCCACCTTGTCAAGTACCTCGGGGCCGCCGACGGTCTCCGTGATCATGAAGATCTCTCTGATCTTTTCTTTGCTCACGCCGATGCCGTCAAGAATCGGTTCCGCATCCTCATACGCTTTCTTATCCAATTTCTGAAGCACTTCGGCCATCTTTTCGCTGGGGACTCCCGCATCGATGAGTTTCTGTCTCAGGATCCCGATGTGTCCGATCCTTACTTTGAAATCTTTCAGCTTCAGCCCTTTGATCATTGCCAACGCTGCCGAGATCACTTCTGCGTCCGTCTCCGGTGTGGCGCTTCCGATTATCTCGGCGCCGAATTGGAAGAACTCCCTGTATCTTCCGCTCTGCGGCCTCTCGTATCTGAAACATTGACCGAAGTAAAAGACCTTGATCGGTTTCGGATCGTTGCTCATGTTGTTCACGAACAGTCTGATGGATGGAGCGGTCATCTCCGGCCTCAGTGCGATGTCTCTGTCCCCTTTGTCCTTGAATGCGTAGAGCTCATTGAGGATGTTGGGTCCCGATCTCAGAATGAATAATTCCGCTTCCTCGAATATCGGGGTCTGTATTTCCCTGAATCCGTGTACAGAGGCCTTTGCTCTCAGGATATTCTCATAATATCTCCTTCTTTCCATCTCGCTCGGAAGAAAATCCCTCGTGCCTCTGGGAGACTGAATCATGGATTGTCGATTATTATCGGAATATATTATATTGTTGCAGGTTCACGCAAATAATAAGTTCTATCTCACCATACGGAACGGCAGAAAACCCATGTCAGAAGAATACAAATCATTGAATCCGAAATGCAAGATCGCGATGTACATCGTATACTCGGTATTGTTTGCGATATTGTTCATCATATTGGCCTCTATCGGATATTTCTTGATAGATGGTGATTCCGGCGCATACTGGCTCATAACCGTCCCGATATTGGTTGTTGTGTTGGCATACGTCATCATTGCGCCGCAGATATTCTTCAGACGCTACAAGTACATCCTAACCTCGGACAAGATCGACGTCCGCCGCGGCATCATTATCGTACGCCGAACGGTCGTTCCCATCGAAAGGATACATCAGGTTGAGGTCACCCGCGGTCCGATCAACAATCTGCTTAAACTTGCAGATGTCAAGATAACGACCGCCGGAGGAACGGCGACGATACAGTTCCTTGACATTCCCGTGGCAAACAACATCGCGGAAGAACTCAACAATTACATCAACGAGATCGTAAGGGACAGGAAGAAAGATGACTGAAGAAAAATTCAGGAATCATCCCACTACCATGATCCAGAACTTGGTGTTAATAACATTCGTAATGTTTTTTTCACTGATAAATACAATTCTCATGGATATGTTTATCGGACTTATCATAGTCGCTGCGATTGTAACGATTGCATTTGTGATAATCTGCATTTATTGGGCAAGAAGGACAATATCCTTCGGCCCCGATGAGGCTGTTGTCGAATCCAAGATATTGTACAAAAAAATGAAGACAATACCTTATTCGAAGATCGGGTCAGTGAATCTCAACAGAGGTGTATTCAACCAGATTTTCGGGACCACGACCCTCAGTATACATATCAACACAAGTGCGAACCCCAGGATCCCCGAGGCCAAATTCACTTTTGAGGAGGGACTCGCGGAAAAAATTAAGAGAGACCTCTCCAAAGGAATATTCGATCAACATGAGGCAACGCATGACGATACCTTATACGAATCCGTCATCAAATTCTCCAAGAAAGATGTCATACTTCACAGTATATTCGGAATGCCTACTTTGTCTTTCATTTTCGGTTTCCTTATGCTGTTGTATTCTTTGTTATCTGTGATGTTCCTGGAAGGCACGGGAACGTTGTTCGCGTTGTTGATATTCGCGACCACTCAGCCAATCCCGATGATCATGTCCATACTGAAATACCTGAATTTCAAGATCTACCGTATCGATGATCAGATCCATGTGCAGCATGGATCCATACAGAAATTCGTATCGAAATTCGACATAAACAGGGTCAATGCCATCCGTGTAAGAAGGACATTCGTGGCAAGACTCATGGGAAGATCATGCTTGGAAGCGGAGGTCGTCGGTATAAATTCCGCCTCCGGAGAAAGTGTCCCTCTCCTCTGCCTCATGTCGAAGAACGACGAGATAGAGAGGACCATAAGAGAACTTGTTCCTGAATTCATCTACAATGTGGAATTGATGAAACAGCCTGCAAAGTCCAAGCGCCCGTTGCTGCTTAAAGCAACGATGTATTCTATCCTCACCGTGATCATACTCGTGCTTCCCGCTTACAGCCTCTACACAGACCCTGAAGGTCTCGGAGAACAAACGGCCATAGAGAACTTCCTCACCCAATATCTCCTCATCGGAGTGATGTTGTTGTGTATCGCGTTGTTCTTCTACACCGCACACTTATCGTACAAAATCAAAATGATATCCAAGGGAGATTCCCTGTTCACTGTCGTCAACGGTCTGGTCGACAGAACCATTACAACGATGCAGTATGACCGGATACAGATATTCAAAGTATCTTCAAGCCCTATCGCAAGAAGATTGGGCCTTGCAAGAGGTTACATAAATCTTCTGTCGGCCATGGGTACGAAGAAGATCTCCACGGGATACTTCGAGAAGGAAGAACTCGACGAGATCGGGGACATAATGCTGGATCGTCTCAAGAACGGAGAATATGATTACCGGAAATACAACATCTGATCATCTCTTCACGATGATCGACAGGACATCTTCGTCTTCCACAACATGGTCCAAGCCCACGGTCTGTCCGGGGAACTTCGCACTTTTCCCCCAGACCATGGCATATCTGAAATTGTTCTTGAAATCCCTGTGAATGACCTCGCAGACCTCTCCGACCGTGTTGCCTTTCTTGACTATCAGAGGTTCGACCATGTCCGCCTCTTTTCCCTGAGGCTTGAGATATATCCTGATCATCTCTATGGTATCGTACAAGGTTTGTTTCAGTTCCTCCATACCGTATCCCGTGGCCGCAGATACTGGCACTGTGATATAATCGCTGTGCATACTCTGTACAGCCTCCAATTGTCCCGGCTTTGCGAGGTCGACCTTGTTCACTCCCATGACGCATTTGATGTATACTCTGTTTCCGGAAAGGACATCCAACATCTGTTCGACGTTGATGTCTTCCCTCACGACTACCGTGGCGTTGATATGTCCGTATGCCGCGGTCATATCCTTTATCGTCTCGACATCTATCTTTGTTAATTTGACAGTCGGTTTGACCAATATTCCGCCCTGGCCCGCCCCTGTTATAACGACATCGGGCTTCACCTGATCCAGTCTTATCGCCGCGTTGTACAACTCTCTGAGGAGAACATCCATATTGGGGTTGAAAATGTCCACCACCAGCAGGATCACGTCGGCGGAACGTGCGGCAGCGATGACCTCCCTCCCTCTTCCTTTTCCTCTTGAAGCATCCTTGATCAGTCCCGGCATATCTAGGATCTGTATCTTGGCGTGGTTGTACTCCAGAACGCCCGGAACAACATCCAAAGTGGTAAAATGATATGCTCCGACTTCCGATTTGGCTCCGGTCAGCTGATTGAGAAGCGTGGATTTTCCGACCGATGGGAATCCTACCAGAGCAACGGTGGCATTTCCCGCTTTTTTCACATAGAATCCTTTCGTAGGGCCTTTTGCGGAACGCCTCTTCTCATCTTCCGCCGTAAGTCTGGCTATCTTTGCCTTCAGCTTACCTATGTGAGATTCTGTGGCTTTATTGTACTTAGTGTTGGCGATCTGCTCTTCCAACTCCTTAATCTGTTCCTCGATAGTTGCCACGTTGCCCTCCGGGCTCTATGATAACCACCCGATATATTATCTTTTATTGAAAAACCAGGATAAATGAGTTTATTTATCAACTTTATATCAAAAAATACAACTGGATATTTTCCAAGGCTCCGATAGATTTTAATCACGCAACTGTTTGCAGGGACCCATGACTACAGTAGGGAATGTAATGAAGAACACCGTAAAGGAGTTCAGATCATTATCGTCCAAACAAATACTCGCACTGATCGCTGCACTGATCATAGCAATGGTGCTCACCATCATGGGGGTCAGCCGATCGTGCACGTGCTTCGGAATGCTCATAATCGCAATAGTACTCTACATGTTGCCGCACATGATGGGCGTGGAAAGCATGAAGATCAAGACCGTACTCGGTGTGGTCTTCTTTGTCGCCACTCTTTTGGTAGGAGGTCTGTTCACTGCCCCCGGCTTCGTCGATGCCTATGATGAGGAACCGCCGGACAATGAATACTTCAGCGACATTAGCTACACTTACGACGAAAACAATGATCTGAATATCTATGCCAAAGTGAAGGGCGTCGGATCCAATAGCGTCGTACTCTATTACGGAGAAGTACAAGGCATCGATTTCAACTATCCGAATACCGTTTTGAATCGTTCCTTAACACTTGATCTCAATGCTGCGGGAACAGAAGCAACTGGAAAGATACATCTGGATTCGAGTAAACTGTTCGTAGGAAAACTCGGGATCACCGAGCTTAATGATAAGGGAGATGAAGTTCTCAACGGAAAGACCGAGACTGCACTGACCTTCTTCACGGGCGCTTTTGACGGAAGCATAACCATGTTGACTCTGAAGGGCTGTTTCCTTACTCTGATTAACATCATACTCGTCTTCTTCATGATTCTGTTGTTATCTAACATAATGAGGAAGAGAATGGAGGTCACCAGAGAGAGGATGGAAAGCGAGGGGCGCCTTTATCCTCAGGGGTACGGAAGATGCGACAAATGCAACTCCCTTGTACTTCCCAACGAGGTCCAATGCAGGAAATGCGGTGCGTACATAGACCGTCCGAAGGACATGAGGCCCAACAAGAAAGACTTCTTCGAATGCTCGGAATGCGGCGCGGAAGTGCCTAACGACGCAAAGGTATGTCCGAAATGCGGAGTTCCCTTCGACGAGGACGAGATAGAGGTAGTTCATGCAGACGGTACCGTGGAGATCACGAACGAGACCTTCGAATGCTCGGAATGCGGTACGGAAGTCCCTGTCACCGCTACGTTCTGTCCGAAATGCGGTGCCAAATTCGAAGATTGAATAAACCTTTGACCAAACTATTTATTTTCCCTTTTCTGTATATTTTTTACGATTTCTTTAAGGATAAAACTTTATTAATCGCCGTTGGTACCTCATTATGCTTGGAGCAAATGGTGGTTCCCCGGGGTCTGCGAATGCGAGCCTGACCGAACCCGAGAAAAGTAAATTCTCCGCCGGAGTATCTCTATTTGATGCGGGTGCGTATGCGCAGGCATATAGACTGTTCTCGGAATTATCGTTGAAGCCGAATACTTCCATACAATTCAATCTTGCATTGTGCAATATCCTGTCGGAGGAGTATCAGAATGCCATGATATCGCTGGAGAAAGCTTTGCGCTTCATACCTATGGCACAGAAGGATCTCCCCACGGACAGTGTGTACAATAAACTTAGATCTATCGAAAAAACGAACAACAGTTACAAATGTGCCTTCGATGCAGAACTTCCGGCAATACGCCCGCAATATGCCAAAGAGTGCATCTTACGCTGCCTTGTCGACGTTTATTCCGAACTCGGAATGTGGGATAAGGTCCGTTCGACCTCCGCCACACTCGGTGATGCGGGATTCAAAAACGTCGATGACGCTCTGTCGGGAGCCGATTCCACATGAGGGGGATCGAATCGATCCGATCGACCATAGAACGAGATTATGAACTTCTTATGAAATCATTATAAATTCAACAAGGTGAAAAAATGGACAATGTGTTTATCAATGCTTGCAAGAACGGACAAAAAGGTGTGGTAGAAGCCTTCCTGAAGAAAGGAGGGATAAATCTCGATAAGAGGGATGAACAAGGGAATACTCCTCTATTCTACGCCTCACAGAAAGGTGCCAGAGATATCGTCAAACTGCTTATCGAGAACGGCGCGGATGTTTCGCTCGCAAACAACACGAGTGTGACTCCCCTGCACATGGCAACTAAGGTCGGCAACAAAGATATCATCAAAATGCTGACCGACGGAGGTGCGGACGTCAATGTCACAGACAAACGAGGTCAGACCCCTCTTATCTATTCTGTCAGTTCAGGGAAGACCGAGGTTTCCAAGTACCTGATCTCGCTGGGTGCGGATAAATCCATCAAAGATGAGGACGGCCATGGTGCACTCGATTATGCCACTGCGGGCGGACTCAGAGAACTTATCGTCCTACTGAGCGAGGAAACCGAAGGTACAGATCAATACGGCAACACTCCGCTTCACCAGGCAACATACGGCGGTCATACGGAGATCGTAGAAACTCTTGTCAGATCCGGGAAATGCAACATCGACGCACTTAACGACGAGGGGGAGACTCCTCTACTTCTCGCATGCAAAGCAAGCAACATACACATGGTCGAACTTCTCCTGAAGAACGGTGCGAATGCCAACCTCAAGCTGTTGGATGGAAGTTCGCCATTGCACTTCGCCGCAGGATACGGAAACAAATTCATCGGGAAAGCATTGATCGCGGCAGGCGCGGATATAAACGGCCGCAATAGCGACAGCAAGACCCCCCTTATCGTAGCCGCTATGATGGGCCGCAATGATTTCACCGCCATTCTGATAGAGAACAACGCAGACGTGAATGCCGTTGACAACGGAGAATTCAGTGCGATGCATTATGCCGCCGAGGCGGGTTTCACGGAGATCGTGGAACAACTCATAATCGCCGGCGCGGAGAACTGAGGATTCTTCGATCAACGTAGGGGATCATTATATGAGTGACGAAGAAATATTGGATGCAATAAGATGCTCTTATCCCAAATCATCGAGGGATGCCGCAGTGTTCGAGAAGCGTCTGGATCTGTTTAGACAGCTTGGAAACCTGAACAGCAAGATATACGATTCCGATCTTTTAGGCTTTATTCTTGAGCAGGGGGACCTCGAAGTTCTGAAGATACTTCTGGAAAGAGGAATGGATGCCACGATTCAGGATCGGAACGATGAAACTTATTTACACTATCTGGCACGTTGTAAAGTTGAGGTTCCGAAAGGAACTATCCTGGATTGTGCGAGACTGTTGGCGGATGCGGGAGCGAGTCCAATACGCAAGAATTCGGACGGTCAGACAGCCATTTACATTGCAGCGGAAAGGGGAATGTATGAGCTGATAGAAGCATTGGTGGAAAAAGGCAAAAAAATAAATCTTACCAACAACAACGGTGAGACTCCGCTTTTCCCCGCCTGCAGCTATGCCAACTCTACTGCGGAAAGTTTCTTCAAATATGACAAACCCAAATACGACAAATTTATAGCCGAACCAGATGCGGTCGGCGATGACAACATCCGTAGACAACAGGAAGACAGGACTCGGAAGAAAGAAGAATACGATCAACACAAAGCCAAGGTCGATAATTACTACATGACCGTAAAATTACTCATTCAAGGCGGCGTTGATCCGGACCAGAAAAACAATTATGAAAAGACCGCCAAAGAAGTTGCTTTCGAATGCATGGATCTCAGGATCCCCGCTCTTCTCAACGGAATTGATGCCGACTCCGGCGGTGACAATGCACAGTGGGAATTAAAGGCCAAAGGCATGACCTTGCCTCAAGCGATCGTGAAAAAGGATCACGATGCGGTGGAAGCTTTGCTGGAATTGGGTAACGATCCCAATGGACTCTGTGACCCCGACGGCCATATGGAAGGAGTCGACTGTAAAGGCAAGACACCGTTAGGTATCGCAGGCAGCATATCAGACGACAAAAGCATGCAGTTGCTGCTTAAATACGGAGCCAATCCAAACGAAAAGGATACCAGAGGCAAAACCCCGATTGCGTACTGCCTCGACCGTTTCACGGGCGAGAATGTTCTGGAAGATATGCAGAAAGCGGGTCTGGACATAAACGATTCCGTTGATAATGAAGGCAACACTATGCTGCACCTGGTATGCGAGAACATGAACAACGACGGAGATGCGTCGAAGAAATTCCTGAAGCCGCTCATGCGTATGAAACCCGACCACAACAAAACGAACAATAAAGGCGTGACGTCGCTGATGGTCGTTTGTAAGGCGGGTAGCACAGCGGCGGAAGATGCTCAGATAACGTTGCTGGAAGCAGGAGCGAATGTCGGAGCAAAGGATTCCAGCGGAAACACTCCCCTCATGTACGCAGCATCCAACAAAGACAAAGCTCGGGCCAAGTCGATGGCGGAAATGCTGTTCGAGTTTGGAGACCCGATATTGGATGCAGTGAATAACGGGAAACAGAGTGCATTGGATATCGCTGCATCAGCGAACAATGAACCTTTGGTAAACTACTTACTGACAAAGATGTAAAATCACTAAAGGTGAAAATATGGCTAACAAAGAACATGAAGAATTTCTGAAGGAAGTTGAAGAACTCGAAAACGGTGTTCAGGCAAACCGTGACAGAGCTGCTAGAGAACATGCGGCTCTTCAGATGGAAGCATTCGAACAACAAAAGAAGATGATGGAGCAGCAATTGGCATATCTTCCTCCCGAACAACGTGCCGAGATCATGAAGGCTTTCGAAGCTCAAGGCGCAGCGATCTTGAATGCGTACAACGGAACGGTCGCCGATGAGGAAGAAGATGAAGAATTCGATGAGGAAGAATTCCAACATTTCATTGAAATGAATACTCCTTCACCGGAACACGCCAAATATCTGCCTATAGGAGCGCTTCTTATCGGAACATGGGGAGAACCGTATTCAACTTTAGCGCTTATATCCGACGAAGAGGATGTCATTGACGCATTGGAAGGCGGCTGGGGCATCGAAGACCGCGAAGACGGATTGAAAATGATGAAATCCCTCCTGGAGGGAAGACACGCGAACAAATTCAAGGCAGATCACCTGGCATTGAAAGCGGGAAAGAGAGACAAGGTGGACGAGGACGATGCCGAGGATTATGAGGCCTCCGTCATGGCCATCCTGGAAGTTTTGGAACTGCCGCAAAGTTACGTCGATAACTGCAACACCCTCTACGCCTGGGACCTTGAACGTATCGGGTACCTTGCGAGACTGTTCGCACATGTGGGATTCATTTCCGATGACGAGGCATGGGAGTGGATGAAGAAGGCGGGAGCCAAGATCAAAGAGAACTTCGACAGCTGGGAAGCATACATCGTATCGGTTCTTTTGGGTCGCGGATTCGCAATGGGACTTGCGGAAGAACCTTATGCCGTAGCTCTCGATCTCCTGACCGACAACCGCAATTTCTTGGACAGCCACCCAATAAAGAATCTGTGAACATTATATCCTTCCCGGTCAGCAATGATCGGGAATATCAAACCCTTTCTTTTGTACAACAAAATAAATATTGTTCTTCCGATACCCTGACTGGATGCACTCAGAAGATAATGGTATAACGCCGCCGCAAAAAAGCGGCAGTCTTGTAACGGCACATAAGCTGGCAGAGAAACAACAGGAGATCTCGGTCACGGAATTCTTTGAGAAGAACAAACACATCCTTGGTTTCGACTCACGTTCAAAATCCCTGCTCATGGGAATAAAAGAGGCGGTGGATAACGCATTGGACGCATGTGAAGAGGCGGGATTCCTTCCGGACATCGTCGTCAGGATCGAAAGACTGCCCGAAGATGACGAATACAGGATCTATGTGGAAGACAACGGGCCGGGGATCATAAAGAAGATGATCCCGAATGTTTTCGGCCGCCTCCTCTACGGATCGAGATTCCATGCCCTGAGACAATCTAGAGGACAACAGGGAATAGGGATATCGGCCACGGTCATGTACGGTAACATCACCACTGGGAAACCTGCCCACATACGTTCGAAGATAGAAGGGGCAGAAGAAGTAGCATGGGAAATGGACATAACGATAGATACCAAAGTGAACCGCCCCAACGTTACCAACGAGACCGCATTCATATGGAACGGAAAGGAACATGGTACCAGCATCGAATATACCACAAAGGGAAGGTACATAACAGGTAAACAATCCATATTCGAATATCTTCGCGACACCGCGATCGTCAATCCCCACACAAAGATCGAATTCCACGATCCTGAAGGCAAAAAATATTCCTTCGAAAGAGCAACGGAGCAAATGCCTCCAAAATCCAAAGAGATCAAACCCCACCCCGAAGGAATGGAGATCGGGGACTTGATGAAATATGCTCAAAACACTCAACAAAAGACCGCCAAGGCATTCCTGAAAAGCGATTTCTCCAGGATAACCGACAGGATCGCCGAAGAGATCTTGGAAAAGGCAATTGTTAACGCCAACACCAAACCGGAGAAATTGACAAGAGACGACTGCAAAGCCATCGTAGGTGCCATCGAGAAAGTGAAGATCATGGCTCCCCCCACAGACTGTCTGTCCCCGATAGGCGACAACCTGATCAAAAAGGGGCTTATGCATATCCTTGAAGGATTAAGGCCGGAATACTATGCCACGCCTGTCACACGGTCTCCGAAGGCCGTTAACGGCAACCCTTTCGTCGTGGAGGCAGGGATAGTCTACGGCGGCGAGATACCCGCGGACGGGCAGGTCACGATCCTGAGATTCGCAAACCGTGTTCCCCTGCTCTATCAACAGGGCGCGTGTGCGATCACCAAAGCAATATCCGAGATGGACTGGAGAAGATACGGCCTCGAGCAGAGAGGCGGCAAAGGGATACCCTACGGACCTGCGATAATATTGGTTCATGTCGCTTCCACGAAGGTTCCGTTCACGTCCGAAGGTAAGGAAGCCATCGCAAGTTTCCCCGAACTTCAAAACGAGATCAGTCAAGCACTGAGATTATGTGCCAGGAATCTTAAGAGCCATCTGAATAAGATGGAAAGGAAATCAAAGACCCATGCAAAGTTCGAGATCGTCCAAGAGATCCTTCCGGATCTGGCGAAGAAATCATCCTCGATGCTCAACCGTCCCTTGCCCGACCTGAGCAGGACCATCAGCAAGATCATGAATGTTGTATGGATAGAACCTTCAGTGAAGAAGGGTGGAAAGAATTCGAGGACCGTCACATACACCGTTTACAATTATACAACCCAGGAAAGAACTGTAAGATTGCATGCGCAGCTTCCCAAGGAATGCGTCAACCTTACATTGTTCTCAAATCCGGATTTCCTGGACATGAACGATGAAGGAAAAGCGAATTGGGAGTTGAAGAACATACAACCTTCCACGTCGATGATCGTATCGTTCGAATTGACCGGAGAACTCTCGGATACGTTCGATATCGACGACATATACATCTCAGGGATCAACCCGGTCCTCGTGATGGGTGCGGAGACCCTTCCGGGAGACTGGGGCATCAAAGGATTGGAGATAATCGAATCGGACGAGAATGGATTCAGTGAAGACGACGAGGAAGCATCAGAGGAGGCGGAAGATCTTGGCGATGAATGAACGGCAACAAACTGCCATGAAGAACCTTACAACTATCGTTGAAGGTGTGTACGACCAATTGAATTCCGGGGACATACCGACGATGGAGCTCCCCCTCAGGTCGAAAAAGAATATTGAATTCGATGTTCAGCACAATGTCTGGAAATACGGGGACCTGAGAACTTCCCGTACGGCAAAGACCGTTCAGGGTGCTCAGATGATGCTTCGTACGACCTATGTCGCGGATTTCATAAACGAGATGATAAGAGACAGCAGATCGTCCACTTTGAGAGAAATGTACTACATCTCGGAAGGATGGAATCATGCCAAATTCAATTCGCAGGACGAAAGCAACCTCCTTGCGGAAGACCTTGAGATCATCTCCAAATGCATGAGGGAGGACTTCAAACTCAGGCCCGAAGAGAGCGGTGCCCATGTGTACGGAAACGTTGATGTCAGAACAATGACGAAAAAGGGTATGAAAACCTTCAACTGCATGGATGATGTCGCCGAAACGGGATTCGCCATACCTTACAATGTGGAAAAGGAGAATTTCGAGATCGCGAATACGGATGCAAAGTTTGTCATGGCCATCGAAACAGGTGGTATGTTCGCAAGGCTTATCGAGAACGGATTCCCCGAGAGACACAATGCCATATTGGTACATTTGAGCGGACAGCCTGCGAGAAGTACCAGACGTCTCATAAAAAGACTCAACGAAGAGAAGAATCTACCTGTCACGGTGTTCACCGATGGTGATCCCTGGTCGTTCAGAATATTCGGATCGATCGCCTACGGTGCGATCAAGACCGCGCATATCTCGGAATATCTCGCCACACCTACGGCACAATTCATCGGGATCACGGCTTCAGATATATTGAATTACGAACTCCCCACCGATAAGTTGTCGGATCAGGATACGGGAGCACTGAACGCGGAACTTTCAGATCCGAGATTCGCCGATGAATTCTGGGTCAACGAGATCCAAGCCATGCTCAGCATGAAGAAGAAATCCGAACAGCAAGCGCTGGCAAAATATGGTCTGGACTTCGTTACGGACAGATACCTTCCGGAGAAACTCACGGATATGGGCGTCTTATGATTGAGCTGCCTGAATGAATCTGTTGATGACGAATTGCTTGTCCATGCCTGCCAGGAACGGTCCCAGTCTGGGGCCCGCATCCTTCCCTATCAGCACTGTGTAAATCGCTTTGAATCCACCTTTGGATCCTATCGGGGATTCCTTTCCCGTCTCGGCTATTATAGCACCTATGGTCTCTGAATCCCAGTTGCAGTCGTTCATCCTGTTCACAAGCTCTGTAAAGAAGACCTTATCGCCCATCGATAATACCGCTCCAGGAGGTATTGTGGGAAATACGGAGAATTTGACCTTATCCGGTGCGAATCCGTTGAGCCAGTATCTCACACAATTCGCCCTGCGTTCGAGTCTTTTCAGATCGTCCTCGGTCGCTGCGGACATATCCTCGGTACGTCCGAGGATGTCCAATACTCCATCAAAAGTGTTCGCCATTTGAACAACATTGACCAGATGTCTGTATGAAATCTGAAGTGGCAGTTTTTCGGGAACATTGTTGTGCTGTGCTATCTCATAAGCGCGAACTGTATTGTCCTCAGCATCGGTATATTCTCCGGAGAAGAATGCCCTCTCCATCCTATCGTATTCGTCGGCCATGTCAAGTGTTCCGATTCCTGAATCGTAGTCTATGGCTTTGCTCGGATTCACCCTCAGGAACAGATAATTGAGGACCTCGGGCGGGGTCATATTGATCGCGTCCAATCCCGTAACGGAACATCCCGTTGATTTGTGCATCTGTCCGATACCTTTCAACTGAACGAATTCGTAAGGTATCGGATAAGGTGCTTTGTGTTCGAATATTTCTTCCACGATCCTCTTCCCGGTGTCGTAAGAACCGCCTGCCGCGGCGTGATCCTTTCCGAATGGTTCCGCGGATGTGTTGAATATCATCCATTTTGCAGGCCATTCCAATCTCCACGTAAGCTTGCCCTGACCCTTGGTCACGTCAGCTACGCCGTGGTGTCCGCAGGTACATTTGTACTCCACTTTGGGATAGGAGTACGTCTCGAAGATAGGATTGGTGAAACGCCCGCAGCATTCGCAGAGCGGGTTGTAAGGTGCGTAATTCTCTTTCTCCTCTTTACCTGAGACCTCATGAAGTATACGTATTATCTCGGATCTCTTTTTGAACGAAAGATCGATCGCCTCCGCGAATTTCCCTTGTTCATAAAGTTCATGGGTCCATATGATCTCGCAATTTACATTCAAAGATTCCACTGCATCCAAGAATGGTTGAACGAAATGATGTGCGTAATTGTCATGCTTTCCGCATGGACAAGGTATCTTCGAGATTGGCATCCCCACATATTTCTCAAATTCCTTTGGCAGGAAGTCGTACCTTTTCCTAAGAGGATCGACTGAATCTATCAGATATATCAGTTTGACCTCTTTACCCATGCTTTCCACGGCGCTTCTGACCGACTCGCCGGTGATCGCTTCCCTGAGACTTCCCACATGTATTATGCCAGTAGGACTGATCCCTGTAGCGATCAATGGTCTTTCGCATGTTTCGGCAACTTCTTTAGCAACAACATCTGCCCAGTGCATTATAACAAGCCGTGTAACATACCTTCCATAAAAGAGACTTTCGGTTTGTGTCAGAGATTTCGGTAATTATTTATATGGATTTTCTGTTGTTGTTTTAATGGCAAAGAAAAATGAGGGCGGTTTTGCACCTTCTGCAGGATTGATGAGATACTTCGACACCGAAGATGACAAAGGTCTCAGGATCAATCCCCGTATCGTAATAGGTGTCGCCATCGCGTTTACCGCGCTTATACTCCTTTTACCCGTGTTCTTACCCGTTTGATCAAGCATCAAACCTATCTGAACGTTCATTTAACGGCGCATCCGCAATTCGGCATTGTTTCCGACTCCGGTGGATATTTCTTTTTGAATGCTTTTGCGAAGAGCGGTGGCGCGATTATCGTTGTCGCGACCGCCATGACCACTACCACTGCGTATAATTCCGAGGACATTGCGCCGGTCTCATAACCTATCGATGCAACAATTATCCCTACCTCTCCGCGAGGTATCATCCCGGCCCCGATTATCTTCTTGGATCCTCTATCTAGGGTTTTATCGCCAATGGCTGCCCCTATGTAGCACCCGAAATATTTGGTCGCACAGGCGACTACAATCATAACCGCCGACAAGGCCAACACGGTCAGACTCATCAGATCATTGATGACAACCTGCATTCCTACATGCAGGAAAAAGAACGAAATGAAGAATGTGGTTATCGCTTCCACCTTTTCCTCGATCTTCCAATCCGTAGTACAGTCTGCCAAAAGCATTCCTCCGAGGAACGCTCCGATTATCGCAGCCAATCCTATCAGATCGGCGAACCATGCCATGCTCAGACACACTACGATCGCCAGGATCAGTTTGTCTATCCCGATCTTGCCGTTGCCTGTCTTCTCGATCCTGGCTTTGGTCCTTTTGTCGATGGAAGCGTACAACTTGGGAACCACCCAAAGACATAATGCGATTATCGCTACCACGAATATCAGCGCTTCGGCCGTTATCATGACTATGCCTGAGATCTCCATTTCAGCCGACTGGGTCATGGCAACAACTATCGCAAGGACTATCATTCCCAGAACATCATCGATGACCGCTGCCCCGATGATTATCTTTGACTCCTTCGCATCAAGCAGTTTCATATCCTTTATCACTTTGGCGGTGATCCCCACGCTGGTGGCGACCAGTGCCGCACCCATGAAAAGTGCATGATGCATATTGCCGTCATAAACCTGTATCAGTGCGAATCCTGCAACGAACGGTATAAGAACACCCATGAATGCCACCAACATTGCGGCCCTGCCGACGGACATCAGTTCGCATACCCTTGTTTTCAGACCTATGGAGAATAGTAAGAATATCACTCCCAACTCAGCAAACAATTCTATGATATCGTAATTCTCGTTGTGAAGTTCGATATCGATGTCGAGCATCCCCAACAACGACCAGTCACCGATTGCTAGATTTGCTATAACAATACCGATGATTATCTCGCCGATCAACCCCGGCATGCCGAATTTCTCGAACAGCTTGGATCCTATGTATGCCAGAACTATCAATACCGCCAACATCGCAAGGATGGAACTGATCTCCATGAAAGGTTAATAGAAACAATACTATATGAAATGGTTTTTGGGGACAACTGGATGAGATAACCTCGACCCTTGTTGTCATTGGGGCCGAGGTTTGTTTGTTTTTTTGTTTAAAATCTGAAATTCACTGAAGGTCCGCGCATTATGTCCATTGTGGGATTATTGAATCCAAAGGACACGGATGACGAGACCTCCACGGGCGCTGCGGGTTCCATATGTCTGAATACCTCGTCGTAGGACTCGAGTCCATCGTCGGGGATTGAGAACTCCACATCATCCGAGTCTTCCAATATCTCTTCTGTCCAGTAAAGCTGCGGAACTGTCAGTTTGAGTATGTCGGCAACAGGATCGTCGATCTCGAATACAACGTCAGATGCTACCGTTCCGGGAACTTCTTCCGGTATCTCCGATACCTCTTCCTGCAACACCTCTTCCGCTGCGGGGATCATCATGTCCATGAACACGATATCGCGTGTCTCCGCTTCCGAGGTGAGTGCAACCTCTGCTTCTCCTCCGACTTTTGTGAAGTCGAAGGATTCCTCGTCGCTCTCCATTTCCATACTGGCACTGTTGTTGTTCTCGTGCCCTTCAACGTAAAGTCCTTCCGGAGTGTCGTTAATTTCGATGTACGCCTTCTGAGGTAAGTAGTTGGCTATCTCCACGTAGGATCTGGGTTTTTCCGATATCTCTACCTGGTGTTCCAAAGGTGCGATCTCTTCGTATGATTCAACGATCGGTGCAATCATCGGAACTTCGATGAAACGTTCTACGGGAGCATCGTTGACGACCTTTACCTCGTATGTCGGTTCTTCGTAATACTCGACGAAGGTGTCTTCTCTATATTCCTCTGCCGGTGCTGCGGTCGACGTCGGAACGACTGTCTCTTCTCTGAACTCCGCAGATACCATGTTGATCTCTCTGAAGGGAGCAGTGTTTCCTCCCGTGGGATCGAAGAGCGGCGCAGCCTCGAGTTCTTCATCGAAGTTATCGTTGCTCTTGATTATTATCTCGTTGAAATCTATCTCTTCGAGAACCTCTTTCCTTCCGGCATTGACAAATATGTCCGATGCCTGGGTGTAATTCACGAGTCTTCCCGAGATAGGTTCCACTCTCTTTGGCATTATTTCGGGTGTTGATCTCTTCTCCCCGCTGCCAACGAAACTTCCTGACTCCATCTTGACCATTTCTGGTTCATCTTCGTCAAAGAAAGCTGTGTCGGGTTTAATGGAGATGTATACATCCTGTCTCTCCGGCACGTTGTACACCACGAAACCGTCCTTGTTCAGTTGTCTGACCGCAGGAGACATCACTGTCTCTTGGGGTTTAGGCACCCTTTCGGATGTAACTTGCTTATCATTCGACACAGTGAATGCAGGGTGTCTCTGATTTATGTTCGACTGCCTGGCAACGTTGCTCTGATCGGATCTGAGCATACGCTTCAAAAAGCTCTTTTGCGAGCTACCGCTATTGCTTGAGTAACCACTCATGCTATCCCATCCAACGCCGTATACGTGTTAGCTATATTAAAAGTTATAGTCGCACCTTAACTTCTAACGAATCGAACATAGTCCGCTTTGCATGCCGCATGTATATCTTTGAGCATTGAGGACAGCTTTTCTGCCTCTCCGGAAATGACCATCACTTCCAGACATTTATGATTCTTCAGATGCGAGTGCAGCTGTGTTTTTATCTCATTCTCGTGCTTTGCCTGTATGAGGCTCATCCATGGATCCGCGTGATCCCGCTTAACGACTATCAGAACGCCTTCGACCAGACCTTCCATGTCCTGAATGTCCTGCGCTTCGTTCATCGCAGCACTTATCGATCTGCGGACGGCTTCGCTCCGCCCTTTCAATCCGTATATATTCTGGATCTCGTCCAAAGATTCTATCGATTCATCACTCAATGAAATACTGACTACACCCATGATATCACCTTGTTAATTATTCGCCTTAATATAAGTGAAAATTAATAACATTATGGTAATCTTTTAATAACTATTCAGAATAAAATAGTTCATGGAAACAACAATCAGCTTTGTTCTTTGCATGATCCTTATACTCGGTGTATCCGCGGTCTGCGCGTACCTGCCCATATCGATCAGGGCAAAGGACAGTACGATGCATCTGATGATCGCATTCAGCGCAGGTGTGTTCATCGGTATATTGTTCTTGGTCCTTTTACCGGAAGCCATTCACGAGAGCGAAGAAGGCGGATTCGAACACATGACAGTGATGTACGCGATCCTTATCGGTTTCCTCGTGACGTTTGTCATCGATTTTGCTTTCAAGTATTTCAAACGGGCCGAGTGCGACTGCGACGAGTGCATGGATTACCATTCGCACACTGTGACGTCTCTGTCGGCGTTCGTGGGATTGTCCATACACGCATGTTTCGACGGACTTGCATTAGCAACCGCGTTCATAGTGGGAGAAGAGGTGGGGGCACTCATGCTTGCCGCGATATGCATACACAAGGCGGCCGAGGTTTTCTCCCTTTCATCCACTTTCATGCTCTCAGACAACAAAAAGAAAGCCGGGGTGTACATGACCATATTCTGTCTGATAACACCTTTGACCGGGGTCATCACATATCTTCTGTTGGAAGACGTTGATGTCGCATTCGCGGGGATCGCATTCGCTTTCTCGGCCGGCATATTCATGTTCGTGACCATGATGGATATCCTTCCGGAAGCATTCCACAGAAAAAACCTCAGTATCAAGTCGCTTTTGTTGTTAATCTTGGGATTGTGTGTGATACTTCTGACGGTTCTTCTGATGGGTCCCCACGCACACTGAACGATTTATGAAACATCTTCAATTCATTTTTATTCGGCATTTGTCGTATGACTTAATGTACGATTGTTATATACTACCATAAAGTTCTACACGGTCATGGCTGACGAAATATCAACCACACGCATTGCAAATCCCGCTCCGTTAGGGTTATTGGCATTTGGAATGACGACCGTACTCCTGGCGCTTCACAACCTGGGATTGTTCGGTCTGGATTCCACAATACTTTCCATGGGCATATTCTACGGAGGACTTGCACAGGTCATAGCCGGGATATTCGAATTCAAAAAAGGCAACACGTTTGGTGCCACTGCTTTCACGTCATATGGTTTCTTCTGGTTGACATTCGTCCTGATCAGCACGAACCTCGTATCGGAGATGGCTCCCGCAGATAATGTTTCACTCGGTGCGTACTTCGCAGTATGGGGTGTACTTACGCTGTTCCTGTTCATCGGAACCCTGAAAGGAAACCGCTCGTTGCAAGTGGTATTCCTTACTCTGACAATCTTGTTCTTCCTGGTCGCCATCAAGGATATAACCGAGATCTCCGACATAGCAAATGTCGCAGGTGTCGTCGGCGCGATCTGCGGAGGTGCCGCGATGTACACCGCATTCGGAGAGGTATTGAACGAACAATACGGAAAAACAGTTCTCCCTCTCGGTTAAACTGTCAAAAAACCCTTTCCTTTTTTTTACTTATCGATTCAAAATGCAATCCCTTGTGAAAACATGCAATTGCTGACAACATTTGCGTTGTTGAATGTGAAAGTTTATGTAGCACGATTTTCAATATGGTGTTACTCGAATCACTCTTTGCTCCGATTCGATTTGCAAGAGGAATATCATGAATAGCAGTAAAATAATTGCGATCGTTGCCGTGATACTGGTCGTTGCGGCCGGTGTTGCAGGAATAATCATCCTCACTAAAGATGATGGTTCAAGCGGAACGGTTACCGATATGCGCGGCAGATTGGTTGATGTGCCCGATGAAATAAATTCAATAGTCGGATTCGGCTCCTGTTCGCTGGAACTGATCTCGTTTTTTGACATGGTCAATAATGTCACATACGTCGATCAAAATGAGAACTTCGCTACCGGCGACAGAACCCACAGTTACGTAATGAGCGGTAAACTGGGGGGTCTTTCGAAATTAGATCAGAACGATCATGAAGCCGTTGCCTCCTCGGATGCAGATCTGATCATTATGTCCACGATAGAAGTTGAGAAACTGAATGAATACCAAGAAAAGTACGGAATACCCGTATTTGCGATCAACGCAGATCTTGAATTTGGCGATGAATACTACAAACAACTGGAACTGCTCGGAAAGATTTTCAATGAAGAGGACCGCGCAAAAGAATTGGTTGACGGAATAAAGGGATTAATATCGGATATAACCGGCGTAGTACCGGCTTCCGATGGAACAACGGCCTATGCTTCCGGCATGAACTTCTACGGATCAGGTACAATACCTTTTCTGAAGACCTCCGGTGACTATCTACCGTTCATTTATTCGAACATCGCGAATGTCTCCAACACCAATCCGGAACCACCTGGAAAACAGCCTTATGTGACCGATCTCGAAACAGTATTGGCAAAGGCGCCCGACTATATCTTCATAGACGGCGTGGGATTAACATCATCCCTGGAGTACATGAAGAACAACAAGGCGTTGTTCATAGAGAAAAATGTAGGTGCGGTCGTGAATGAAGATATCTATTCTACACTTGTATACAAAGCCTGGGGAACAAACTGGCAGAATGTACTAATAAACGTGTACTATGTGGCTAAAGTATTCCATGAGGATCTGTTCACATGGTCATTCGAGGAGAAAGCAGATGAGATCCTTCAACTATTCTATCCGGGAACGACCGTTACATATAGCCAGCTTGCCGCTGCATCTTCCAGCGGAGGATGTAATCACGTCACACTGTAAACCCATTTAAATCAACCATTTAATAAAACAATTTAAAAAAAAGCCGGGTATCATAAATGCATGACAAAACGCTCATCACAGAAGAAGATTCAGCATATGATCTGAATGTCGAAAATGATACCGCAGGTCATATTGTGCTTAAAAAATACAGAGGATACATCAAACGAAAATTCAGTTTCCTCATTATATCCGCAATAATTTTGGTCGGACTGGTATTCATTGCGGCAAATATAGGTTCAATAAACATACCGTTCCTTGACGTATTAACATACATATTCACATTCAATGCCGTCGGAGACGGAAGGATAGTGTGGAATATCCGTTTGGTGCGAATATTTGCCTGTTTGCTCGTAGGTGCGGCCCTTGCCGTTGCAGGGGTCGTCATGCAGTGTATCCTGCGTAATCCTCTCGCGTCCCCGTATACACTGGGAATTTCCAGTGCGGCCGCTTTCGGAGCATCGTTTGCCATCATATTCCTTCAGGCTGGATCCAGTGTGACCTCACATGTGGTCATAAGCAATCCATACATCACAACGATCTTCGCCTTCCTCTTCAGCATGCTTGCCACCGGGATCATATTGTTTCTCACTAAAGTCACGCGGATCACGGCTGAAACAATGGTCCTCGCCGGTGTAGCGATAAGTGCGATTTTCACTGCCGGACTTTCTTTGATGCAATTCATAGCTTCAGACGTACAGCTTGCCAATATTGTCTCGTGGACCTTTGGAGACATGGGAAGAAGCACGTGGAATTGGGACATAATCGTGTTCGTGGTCCTGTTACCCATTGCGATATACTTCCTGTACAAAAGATGGGATTACAATGCCATGGATTCGGGAGAAGAGACCGCGAAAGGTCTGGGGATCAATACCGAAAAAGAACGTGTCATCGGGATGATCCTCTCCGCACTGTTGTCCGCGGTGGTCGTATCCTTTTTCGGCATCATCGGATTCATTGGTCTTCTCGGGCCTCATATTGCCAGGATGATACTGGGCGGTGATCACAGATATCTCATTCCGGGAGCAATGATACTTGGTGCAGCGATACTTTTGATCTCCGATGTCGTCGGAATGAGGATCATCTCGCCTACCGTCATACCTGTAGGGATAATAACTTCCATGTTAGGCGGACCATTGTTCATTTATCTGTTGATAAGGAGGTATCGTTGATGTTCTTCAACGTTGAAGGAATAGAATTCTCTTACGGCAGTACACCTACGTTGAATGATGTTTCATTCAATGTCAAAAGAAAAGAAATGTTGGCATTGTTGGGCCCGAACGGAACGGGAAAAACCACTTTGCTGAAATGTATCAACAGAGTACTCGTGCCTCATTGCGGCAATGTCATCATAGATGACAAAGAATTGCATGAGATGAGGCGGATAGATGCCGCTAAAGAGATAGGATACGTACCGCAACGTGGCGATGTATCCCGAATGACCGTTTTCGATGCGGTACTTCTCGGAAGACGTCCTCACATTGAATGGGAGGCCGGAGACAAGGATCTGCACCTGACCAGCAAAGTGATAGAACTGATGGGTCTGTCGGATCTGTCCATGAAATACATCGATGAGATAAGTGGTGGGGAATATCAACTGGTACAGATAGCAAGAGCGTTGACCCAACAACCGAAGGTCATACTGATGGATGAACCTACAAGTAACCTGGACATTTCGAATCAACACAGTCTTATGAAAATGACAAGAAAGATCGTCCAGATTAATGATATGTCAACGATCATGACAATGCATGATCTGAATCTGGCAATAAGATATTCAGACAGATTTGTGATGATGCACAATGGGAGAATTTACGCAGCTGGAGGGCACGAGGTCCTCACCCCTGAGAACATAAAAGCGGTCTACCACATCGATGCTTATGTGGAAGAGATAAAGGGTATTCCGATCGTGATACCGAAGTGAGGGATAACATGGACCACCACACACATCAATGTCATAAGAAGGAAGAAAACAACAAGGAGTTTTTCGACAGATTAGCTGCCGCCTGGGACAACATCTCCGTTCATGATCTGAACAAAGTGGATTACATCACATCCCTCCTAGAAATGAAAGGGACAGAGAGAATATTGGATGTGGGTACGGGAACCGGGATCATGATGCCGTTTTACGAAAAAAGATTGACGAACGGTTCTGTGTTGGCAATTGATATCTCGGAAAATATGATAGCCCGGTGCAACGAGAAGTATCCCGCATGCGATCATCCGTCATTGGAATTCAAGGTAGCGGATATTTACGATCTCGATCTCGAAAAAGAATTCAACATCGTGATGTGTTACTCTTGTTTCCCGCATTTCAAAGACCATCAAAAAGCCGTGAACATATTTACCCGTTCGCTAAAATCCGGCGGTAAATTCGTTATTGCACACTCTTCGTCACGCGACCATATCAATCATGTCCACAGACAGGGGGGATCGGACATACGCGATGATGTCCTCCCAACTCTCGAGGAATTGACAAAAATCATGAATGCTTCCGGATTATCTGTCGTGTTCGAACGCAGTGATTCTGAGTATCACATAATCATTGCGATAAAAGCTTGAAAGCACTGATATTTATCGAATGTCGCCGCAGTTGCATCCTATCTGCAATACATACTGTGTTCTTGATTCATCATTGAGTCGGTTCTGGTTTATCGATATATTTCTTATACGCCGGGATCAAGAGACATCCTATTCCATTTCCCAATATAACTATCAAAATGAATATCAACGAATCCAGATTGAACATTCCCGCGGAGGAGAAAAAGAACATATCCGCGATGGAGTGCTCGAAACCTGCTATTATGAATGCGGGAATACATACAAAGAGCGCAATGTAGCTCTTCTTGGTCAGATATTGATCGACCGCAATGAAAACGAGAATACCGCAACATATACCTTTGAACAAGACCGTAAGATTATCCACCGCGAGTCTGGACTCACATGCTGCAACGGCCTGATCCAACGGAAATGCCAGACCCATCATAAGGCTACCGATGAAATTACCCAGAATGATCAATATCACTTCGAGAAGAAAAATCGGAGGATTTTCGAGAACATATCCGATCTTGCCTGTGTATAGGCCCATTTTATAGGTCATTATCCCAAATAATCCGACGGTGAATATCAAAGCTCCAACAAACTTATATTCCGAAAGAAGGCAGGCCATGCCCCCTATACTTATCAGTATCCCTCCCAGAATAGAACTGATAATTATTTTCAGAACGTTCATTGCTGTCTCCTTCCCGACATAGAATCATTTGTATAAAATTAAACTGTCTCCAGAAAGGATTCGAAGGAAAGAATAATGAAGAAATCAAAACCCGAAGAATCTTTAGAATGAATGAGTGCTCCCATCGGGATTTGAACCCGAGTCGAAGCCTCGAGAGGGCTTCATGATTGGCCGCTACACTATAGGAGCTTAATGCTCATGAATACAAGGTTACTAATA
>JGI994J12354_10000188_pt1 | contig 59669 bp, 62 predicted proteins | sample IntmicLarv3ML3BL_FD_12354 | JGI IMG/M metagenome (IMG submission 12354) | reverse complement strand
CTCGCCGATCAGCCCCGGCATACCGAATTTCTCGAATAACTTGGATCCTATGTATGCCAGAACAATCAATACTGCCAACATCGCAAGGATGGAACTGATCTCCATAAAGGGTTATAGAAACAATACTATATGAAATGGTTTTGGGGGACAACTGGATGAGATTACCTCGACCCTTGTTGTCATTGGGGTCGAGGTTTGTTCGTTTGTTTTTTAGAATCTGAAATTCACTGAAGGTCCGCGCAACATATCCATAGGAGGATTGTTGAAACCGAAGGACACGGACGATGAAACTTCCACAGGTGCTGCGGGTTCCATGTATCTGAACACTTCGTCGTAGGACTCGAGTCCGTCATCGGGGAATAAGAATTCCATGTCGTCCGAGTCTGCCAGTATCTCTTCGGTCCAGTAAAGCTGAGGGACCGTTAACTTGAGTATGTCGGCAACAGGATCATCGATCTCGAATATCTCGTTGGACGCCATTGTTCCGGGAACTTCCTCGGGTATCTCGAATACCTCTTCCTGCGGCACTTCTTCCGCTGCCGGGATCATTGTGTCCATGAACACAGTTTCGCGTGTCATGGCCTCGGACGTGAATGCAACCTCTCTTTCTCCTCCCATATGTGTGAAGTCGAGAAGTTCCTCATCACTTTCCATTTCCATGCTGGCACTGTTGTTGTCCTCATGTCCTTCGACATAGAGTCCCTCGGGAGTGCTGTCAACTTCGATGTATGCTTTCTGGGGTGCGAAATTCGCTATCTCCACATATGCCCTGGATCTCTCAGGGATCTCCGTCTGACGTTCCAAAGGTGCAACCTCTCTGTATGACTCTACAACAGGTATACTGATTTGAACCTCGGCATGACGCTCTATGGGAGCATCGTTCATGGCCTCCACCTCATACTCCGGCTCTTCGTAGTACTCAACGAAGGTGTCCTGTCTGTACTCTTCGACAGGTGCCGCGGTCGATGTTGGAACAGCTGTCTGTTCCCTGTACACCGGAGAAACCATGTTTACCTCTCTGAAGGGTGCGCTGTTTCCTCCCGTCGGGTCGAAAAGCGGCGCAGCCTCGAGTTCCTCGTCGAAGTTGTCGTTGCTCTTGATTATTATCTCGTTGAAGTCTATCTCATCGAAGGTTTCCCTTCTTCCCGCATTAACGAATATATCCGATGCCTGGGTATAATTCACGGGTCTTCCGGAGATGGGTTCTACCCTCTTGGGCATTATCTCGGGTGTCGTTCTCTTCTCTCCGCTGCTGACAAAACTTCCTGACTCCATCCTTACCATTTCGGGTTCGTCCTCGTCAAAGAAAGCTGTGTCGGGCTTGATAGAGATGTAAACATCCTGTCTCTCCGGCACGTTGTATACCACGAAACCATCTCTGTTCAGCTGTCTGACCGCAGGGGACATTATCGTCTCTTGGGGCTTAGGTGCCCTTTCGGATGTAACCTGCTTCTCGCTTGACACGCTGAATGCTGGGTGTCTCTGGTTGATGTTCGACTGCTTGGCAACGTTGCTCTGATCGGATCTGAGCACACGCTTTAAAAAGCTCTTTTGCGAGCTACCGCTATTACTTGAGTAACCACTCATGCTATCCCATCCAACACCGTATACGTGCTAACCATATTAAAAGTTATAGTCGCACCTTAACTCCTGACAAACCGGACGTAGTCCGCTTTGCATGAAGCATGTATGTCTTTGAGCATAAGGGACAGCTTTTCTGCCTCCCCCGAAATGACCATCACTTCCAGACATTTGTGGTTCTTCAGATGCGAATGCAGTTGCGTTTTTATCTCGTTCTCGTGTTTTGCCTGTATGAGACTCATCCAAGGATCTGCATGATCCCTCTTCACAACTATCAGGACGCCTTCGACCAGACCTTCCATGTCCTGAATGTCCTGCGCTTCGTTCATCGCGGCATTTATCGATCTGCGGACGGCTTCGCTCCGTCCCTTCAGTCCGTATATCCTTTGGATCTCGTCCAGAGATTCGATCGATTCGTCGCTCAATGAGATACTGACCACGCTCATGATACCACCTTGTTAATTATTCGCCTTAATATGATTGAAAATTAATAACATTATGGTAATCTATTAATAACTACTCGGGATAAAATGATCCATGGAGACTACAGTCAGCTTTGTTCTCTGCATGATCCTGATACTCGGAGTATCCTTGGTCTGCGCATACCTGCCCATATCAATCAGGGCAAAGGACAGCACAATGCATCTGATGATCGCATTCAGTGCGGGTGTGTTCATCGGATTATTATTTTTGGTTCTTTTGCCGGAAGCGATCCACGAAAGCGAAGAGGGGGGATTCGAACATATGACCGTGATGTACGCGATCCTTATCGGTTTCCTTGTAACGTTCGTCATCGATTTCGCTTTCAAGTACTTCAAACGGGCCGAATGTGATTGTGATGAGTGCATGGATTTCCATTCTCATACCGTAACATCCCTGTCGGCATTCGTGGGATTGTCAATACACGCATGTTTCGACGGACTTGCTTTGGCGACCGCATTCATCGTCGGTGACGAAGTTGGAGCTCTCATGCTTGCCGCGATTTGTATTCACAAAGCGGCCGAGGTATTCTCACTGTCGTCTACTTTCATGCTTTCAGATAACAAGAAGAAAGCGGGAATGTACATGACGGCGTTCTGTCTCATGACGCCTTTGGCCGGCGTTATTGCATACCTTCTGCTGGAGGGCGTGGACATTGCGTTCGCTGGGATCGCGTTTGCTTTCTCGGCCGGAATATTCATGTTCGTGACCATGATGGATATCGTCCCGGAAGCATTCCACAGGAAAAATCTCAGCATAAAGTCGCTTTTGCTGCTTATCTTGGGTTTATGTGTTATCCTTCTGACAGTTCTTTTGATGGGACCTCACGCACACTGAACATTTTAAGAAACTCTTTCATTTGCTTTTATTACGGCATTTGTCGTATAACTTGATGTACGATTGTTATATACTACCAGAGGATTCTACGCAGTCATGGCTGACGAAATATCAACCACACGCATTGCAAATCCCGCTCCGTTAGGATTATTGGCATTCGGAATGACGACCGTACTCCTGGCGCTTCATAACCTCGGATTGTTCGGATTGGATTCCACAATACTTTCCATGGGCATATTCTACGGAGGACTCGCACAGGTCATAGCGGGAATATTCGAATTCAAGAAAGGTAACACCTTCGGTGCCACCGCTTTCACATCATACGGCTTCTTCTGGCTGTCGTTCGTTCTTATCAGCACGAACCTTGTGTCGGAAATGGCTCCCGCGGATAATGTCTCGCTTGGAGCATACTTCGCGGTCTGGGGCATACTTACGTTGTTCCTCTTCATCGGAACCCTGAAAGGCAACCGTTCGTTACAAGTGGTATTCCTTTCCCTGACCGTATTGTTCTTCCTGGTCGCGATCAAGGACATAACCGAGATCTCCGACATCGCATACATAGCAGGTATTGTTGGTGCGATATGCGGAGGTGCCGCGATGTACACCGCATTCGGAGAAGTTCTGAACGAACAGTACGGAAGAACAGTTCTGCCTCTCGGTTGATTCGTCAAAAAACCTTTTCCTTTTTCTTCATTTTTTGGATTCGGAGCTAGATCCTTTACAAAAAACATACAATTGCCAACAACATCCTCATTGTTGAATGTGAAAGTTTATGTAGCACGATTTTCAATATGGTGTTACTCCCGTGTTAACAAACGGGGCTCTTTCGAGGAGAAAAGCATAATGAATGTCAAAATACTTGCGATAATCGCAGTGCTTCTTGTAGCAACTGCAGGAGTTGTCGGCGTCTTCGTCCTGACGCAGAATGATGATTCCGAAGGATTTACATTGACCGATGCGCGCGGAAGAGAAGTGACCATTCCAGATAACGTGGATTCCATCTTAGCGATCAAATCCTGTTCATTGGAACTTGTATCCTTCTTCAATGCCGTGAACAAAGTCACACATGTTGACATAAACGAAAGATTCGGTGGCAGTGATAACCGCACACACGGATACATATTGAAGGACAAAATGGAAGGGCTTCCTGTAGTGGACCCCACAAAGGTTGAAAAAGTCATTGAATCGGGAGTGGACCTTATCATCTCTTCCTCAGTAAATGTCGCAGATCTTGACAGAGAGCAAAGCGATTACGGCATCCCGGTCTTCGCAATAAACGCCGATCTTGAATTCGGAGACCAGTTCTATGAGCAAATAATCATGCTCGGAAAACTCTTCAAAGAAGAGGAACGCGCAGAAGAACTTGTGAACGGTATCAAAGAAATGATATCTGATATAACTTACTCGTTCCTGCCGATAGATTCCGATGAAGTATCATATGAATCGTTCAGCGCATATGTGTGCGGAATGAACTTCATGGGTGCGGGTAACTTGCAGAAAACAACGGGAGATTACCTGCCCTTTGAATATGCTCATATCAGGAATGTAATGGAATCAGACTCTACAGGCGTAGGAAAACAACCCTATTCCATCTCTTCTGTGGAAGTGATAAAGAACAGGGACCCGCAATACATATTCATTGATGGCGGAAACTACAATGTCACACTGTCGAATATAAGAGAAAGCACCAACAAAAAGACTCTAGAGACCGTTGATGCCATCATTAATGGTGATGTGTACAAAACGATGGTCTACAAATCATGGGGAACCAACTGGCAGAATCAGTTGATCAACGTGTACTTTGTTGCCGATACCGTACATGGGGATCGTTTCGATTGGGTATTTGAAGAAAAAGCCGATGAGATCCTTCAGTTATTCCATCCCGGAACCGACGTTACGTATGCAGATCTTGCTTCTGCGCAGACCGGCGGCGGATGCGGCAAAGTGACTGTGTAAACTTTTTATCATAAACCCTTTACCCACAACAACAGGCGATAACATGCATGACAAGACCATCATCGATTTTGATGCCGACGAGGCATATGACATTTACAACGATGATGACTCTCATTTGGAAGTGAAGGAGAACTATAAGAGCTATGTGAAACACAAATTACATTTCATCATCGGTTGTATCATTGCGCTTTTTGCTATCGTGATCGTTGCGGCAAGCATCGGTGAGATCGAAATTCCATTCTTGGATGTTCTCAAATATATCTTCACCTTTGATACGGAAGGTCTTGGACATATCGTCTGGAACCTCAGACTCAGACGAATATTCGCGTGTATTCTGGTAGGTGTCGGACTTGCGGTCGCGGGAGTGGTCATGCAGTGCATCCTGAAAAACCCCCTCGCATCACCCTATACTTTGGGAATTTCAAGCGCAGCCGCGTTCGGAGCATCGTTTGCGATAATCTTCCTTCAGGCGGGATCGAGCATCACATCGTCAATCTCCATTGACAATCCTTATATCACGACGATCTGCGCATTCCTCTTCAGTCTTTTGGCCACAGGCATAATATTGCTTTTGACAAAGATCACCCGGGTCACAGCCGAGACCATGGTACTTGCGGGAGTTGCAATAAGTGCAATATTCGCCGCAGGACTTTCACTGATGCAATATATCGCAACAGATGCACAGCTTGCCAACATCATATCGTGGACGTTCGGAGACATGGGAAGATCCACATGGGAATGGATCATCATTATTTTCATTCTGCTGGTGCCGACATCTTTCTATTTCATGTACAAACGCTGGGATTATAACGCGATGGACGCAGGAGAGGAAACCGCCAAAGGACTGGGAGTCAACACGGAGCGGGAACGAATGGTCGGAATGGTTCTTGCTGCGTTGATATCTTCAGTGATAGTTTCTTTCTTCGGCATAATCGCATTCATCGGACTTCTTGGCCCGCATATAGCCAGAATGATAATCGGAGGCGACCACAGATACCTCATACCTGCAGCAATGATCATAGGTGCTGTAATCCTTTTAGTGTCTGACATTGTAGGGATGAATATCCTTTCTCCGAGAGCCATACCTGTGGGGATCATCACATCTATGCTGGGCGGGCCGTTATTCATCTACCTTTTGGTCAGGAGGTATAAGTGATGATATTCAGAGCGGATGGAATAGAATTCACATACCGAAGTACACCTGTGCTCAAAGGGGTGACACTTGATGTCGAAAAGGGAGAGATCGTTACTCTCTTGGGGCCCAATGGTGTCGGTAAGACCACTTTTCTCAAATGTCTCAACAAGGTCTTGGCTCCGCTTGAGGGAAGCGTGTTCGTAGAAGATGTCGACCTAAACACGTTAAGCAGAAGAGATACCGCAAAGATGATTGGGTATGTTCCGCAAAAAGGCGATATTTCAAGAATGACCGTCTTTGATGCTGTTCTGTTGGGAAGGAGGCCTCACATTGAATGGGATGCTTCCGAAAAGGACCTTAGACTCACAAGCCGTGTTCTTGATCTTATGGGCCTCAGCAGTATGTCTCTGAAAAATGTTGATGAGATCAGTGGGGGAGAATATCAAATGGTGCAGATAGCCAGAGCCGTTGTGCAACAACCTCGGATAATACTCATGGATGAGCCCACAAGTAATCTGGATATCTCGAACCAGCATATGATCATGAATACCATCAGGAACATAATAAAGAAGAACAAAATGGCAGCAGTAATGACGATACATGATCTGAATCTCGCAGTAAGATATTCAGATAAATTCGTGCTTATGCATGATGGGGCCGTACATGCTGCCGGCGATCACGAGGTTCTTACGCCATCCAATATCAAAGCCGTATACCATATTGATGCCTATGTTGAGAACATCAAAGGAATACCTGTCATAATCCCAAAATGAGGCGAATGAATGAAAGAACACACACATCAATGTCATAAAACAGAAGAAAGCAACAAGGAATTTTTTGACAGATTGGCAGACTCCTGGGATAATATTTCCGTACATGATCTGAATAAAGTGGATTACATCACATCTCTCTTGGAAATGAAAGGATCGGAGAAGATATTGGATGTCGGCACAGGAACCGGAGTGATGATGCCGTTCTACGAAAACAGACTAACGGACGGTTCCGTGTTGGCTGTGGATATCTCGGAAAACATGATCGCCCGATGCAATGAGAAGTACCCTGCCTGCGATCACCCATTGCTGAAATTCGAGGTAGCAGACATTTATGATCTCGATCTCGAAAATGAATTTGACATAGTGATGTGTTACTCCTGTTTCCCGCACTTCAAGGATCATCAGAAAGCGGTAGATATCTTTGCCCGTTCACTGAAGCCCGGAGGTAAATTCGTCATTGCCCATTCTTCTTCGCGCGACCACATCAATCATGTTCACAGACACGGCGGATCTGACATATGCGAGGATGTGCTTCCTGCGATCGATGAACTGATCGGGATCACAAACAATTCCGGATTATCCGCGATCTTTGAAAGAAGCGATGCGGAATATCATATTCTCATTACAACGAAAAATATGAATTGATCATTGCGGACTTGCCTCAGGCTTATCAATATATTTCTTGTACGCCGGGATCAACAAACATCCTATCGCGTTTCCCAGTATCACTATCAGAATGAATACCAACGAATCCAGATTGAATATTCCGGCAGATGAGAAAAAGAACATGTCCGCGATCGAGTGTTCGAATCCCGATATAATGAATGCCGGAATGCATACAAAGAGTGCAATGTAACTTTTCTTGGTAAGATACTGATCTACCGCAATAAAGACAAGAATACCGCAACATATGCCTTCGAACAGCACCGTGAGGCTATCCACCTCAAGTCTTGCCTCACATGCCGCAACAGCCTGATCCAATGGAAATGCAAGGCCCATCATAAGGCATCCGATGAAATTACCCAGAATGATCAGGACAACCTCAAGAAGAAAGATCGGAGGGTTCTCGAGAGCGTATCCGATCTTACCTGTATACAGCCCCATTTTGTAGGTCATTATCCCAAACAGTCCGACTGCGAATATCAAAGCTCCAACGAAGTTGTATTCCGAAAGAAGGCATGCAATACCTCCGATACTTATCAATATCCCTCCCAAAATAGAACTGATAATTATTTTCAGAACGTTCATCGCTGTCTCCTCCCGTGGTATAGAGTTTGCATATTTGAATTGACCTGAAAGTCATTTGAAGATCATTTTTAAAATATTTCACTTCTGAATTTGAGGATTAAAATCAGAGGCCGCGTCCTTTCGGAGGAATGATATTGGGATCCTTAAGATATTTACTCCTCCTGTGGATGACCATGAATGATATTGACGCGATAAGAAGAATGATCAATAATACTACAAGCACCCCCATAACAATGGAAACATTGTCAATGAACATCTCCGCAAAGAATATCCAGGCGCCGCATACAGCAAACAGAATGCCTTCGAAAAGGGAGAATTTTCCCATATCTTCGATCATTCTTTCCTTATCGTAATATTCCATGTCCTTCTTCCTAACGAAATATGTGGACCATATAGCAGTATCGAACGCTTCGCGCTTTTTGATCTGGTAACGGCCCCAGTACAAAAAAGCCATGCCCAAAATGAACCACATTGCTCCAAGAAACTGGAAATATGACACATAGTCGAAGATCATTGCCATGATTAGGACAGCGAGCACTATGTATACAACTACCAGATACACAATGTAATCCTTGGATACTTTCCTCACGATAAAGAATAGCGGTCATTAATAGAATAACCTTTGCACACAAGTTTTCCGGCATTGGTTATGTTATGCCGAGATCATCCGTTTGAAAAACAAAAATTTTGAAATGGGGGTGTGAATAGTGCTCCCATCGGGAAGTACCGTAACCCAGGCCAGCATATCCGGAAATTGGTCAATTTTCTGGAAAAATCGATAGTTTGTTTTCATGTGGGAACAGCCACTTTTCGTTTGATTTCTTCATAGAATTCTATGTAGTTTTTTGATGTAAAAAAGCGACCGCTCCATCTCGGGCGGTTGTATTCGATCTATCTCAAAACATCTTTCAAAACCTATTTGAAACCTCTTAGAAACCCCTTAATCAGAAACTCGAAAGGAGGAAAAATATTGGCAGAAACAGCAAAATCAACTGCAGGAAAAGACATAAGAACAGCATTCGGACAGGTAAACGTCGAGACGGGTAATGAAACTCAGAAGACTCCCATCATGTCCTTCTCTGAAGGCAACGTGTACCTCGGACTCAAACTCGTCTCGTACTTCGACGAGAAGACCAACACCCGCAAGGATCCTGTCCCGAAGATAACCGCATCATTCAACGGAAAATTCGTTGAGGTCCCTCTCAACGGAAAGTGGTGGAGATCCTACGCAGCGTTCGTCACGAAAATGGCGGATGCGATGGAGGGCGTCGACCTCGCAACTTCCAACATCAACGATGATGTGGACTATGCGAAGAGCATAATGGCCAACTTCAGGACACAACAGGCATGAGCGCGGAAGATCCCTACTTCGTAGATAGATGGTTCCTTTGGAACGATGGCAAACTTCAACGCCGCCGCTTAGACTGCGCCTCTTTGGATGAGGCCAACAGCAAGATGGCAACATTTGTTAAGATGCCGGATACCACAAGAGTAGTCATCTCGAAGCGGGGATTCAAACGCAATTCGTCTGCTGTCAAAGTATGGCAAGCAAACCCGGCCGACATGGCCGCGGGGAGAGGAGTCTAACCACTCTTCTCCTCGTCATTCGAACATCCTTACTCGGCAGGAAGCCAGCCGAGTCACACGATATGGTGAAAAATATGGCAGAATATCAGAAACTCACGCCTTCGGAGGTCACCCGCATTTTCAGCGGTATGTCTCCCATCAAGGCCACGAGATATTTCAACAAGGTCATGACGAATCCCGGTACGCCCGACGCGAACGTGGATCTGTTCAGACAATACAGAATGCAGAATGAAAACAAATTCCTATCCGAAGAGCAGATGCGCGGCAACAGAAGATCGCGCGGATCCTGGACGGAAGGAAGAGGTTTCTCCGGCGGATATCAGTCCCGCGACAACGGAAGGACCTACGACAGCTACGGCGGTAGCCACGACAATCGCGGCAGGTCCTACGACAACGACGGCAACGAGCAGGGCGGATACCACGACGGCGGCAGGGATCAGAGATACGACGGCCGTCACGACAATGGTTTCAGCAGCTACTACGGAGCTCACAATCAGGGCCGTGGCAACAACAGCGGTAACGGTCAGAGAAGAGGAGGATTCTGGTCCACTCTCTGGAAACCCAAACAGGAATTCGATCAGATGACCCCCAAGGAACAGAAGTTCTTCGTCGGGGCCTTCAAGCGTAAAAATCGCTCAATGAACACGGCATACTCGCTCCGTGTCCTGACCAACCCCGAAACTCCCGTGGAAGACAAGAAGGCGATGGTACAGGTTGTCAACAGCAACCCCAGGCTTTTCTTCAGCAGAGACAAAGCGGGCGACGGAAAGGACTTCAGGAACGACCGCAACGGCGGTAACCGCGGCAACAACCGTTACAATAACCGTTACAACAACCGCAACGACAACGGATACGACGGCGGATATTACGATCCGAGACGCGACGTGTGAGGCAGGACATGAACAGCAAATATATTGCAGCGATAGCTGTGCTTATGGCCTGTCTTGCGATAGGCGGAGGCATAGCGCTTACGTCCGATGATTCGGATGCTGCGGATTCGACCTACAATCTCTCGACAGAGACGGTAACGGTCAACTCCGCTTACTCAAGGTCCATCAACGGACCGGGTGTGATGCATCAGATGTATTACACGATTACAGGTGCGAACTGGTTGTCGATAACTTATGTTGCCAGCAACGAACTTCGGGTCACCGGGACTCCCACATCCACCGGGACATACAGTGTGAAAGTTACCGGGCCTGTTGCTCAAGGCGGAGGTGAAGGCGAGTGGATCTGGACGATAAACGTCACCAACACGACAACGTATAAGGTCACCGTCTTCGGACGCGACAATTCCGTCATCGGATCGGCAACGCTTGCTCCCGGAAGCACATACACACTTCCCACACTGACCGATACCACGAACTACAGATTCAACGGGTTCTACACCGCGGCCAACGGCGGAACGTATGTGGGAACATCTGGAACCGTTATAACGATCAACTCCGACCGCAACATCTATTCGCATTGGACAGTGAGAACATACTACAATGTGACAATAGATCTCAACGGATACTATTTCCATCCCAACGGACAATTCTATCTTCCCTACACAACGTACGAAAGGGAAGCGGGGACCACATTCGATTTCTCCGTCACGGACAGCTTCACCAAGAACGGCCACATCTACAACAATTCGAACGAACTGACAACGTTCACTCTGAAAGGATGGAGTCTGTCGCCTACGGGAGCGATCGTCTCCTACAGTTCTTTCGCTGTGAACAGCAACGTAACGTATTACGCAATATGGGGAATAGGAGGGTCGGGCGGCGACGAAGATGATCTCACGTTTCTCGGAGACTCCAATTTTATTATTGGTATTTCTGGGGGTAATTACGAGTATTCTCCTGTTACTAATATTGCGGGAGCGGTGATCGAATACACCAAACAGGTAAGCTGGCTCCATTACAACAGCGGGTATCTCTCGGGATATTTTCCTAACGTTGTCGAGCCTACTCAGTATGAAGTGATATTCACCGCGACATCCGCGAATCCCGTACAGACAGCGACGCAGAGCATAACGTTCTTTGTCTACCCGTCGATGGCGTACATCAATGAGCCTCCGACATCCATGTTCATGGGCGAATCCTACGATTTCGATCTGGAGATGCCTCTCGGAGGCGTTGTATACACAATATCCGGAGTGGATTGGCTTGTGCTCAGCGGCGACCACATCGTGGGTTCCGCACCCACGGCCGAGTTCGATTACTCCGTGGAATTGACAATAACCGCGAGACATCTGTCAAGCAACCAAACGAACACCAAGATCGTGAACATCACGGTCAATAAGATCCTCGAATTCACGTCGATACCGACATCGAGCTTCGTGGCATCGCAGATACAGGGCGTGGATCAGTACGAATCATTCATCATCGATTGGATCAACAATCTGTTCTCCGAATCGTCGGCAGCCGTCGGCGATATCGACTACTTCTTCAGCGGAAGCACGGTCAAGTTCATCTTCACCGGGACCAACGCAGAAAGTCTGAAGTGGTATGTGAACGACGAGCTCGCATCAGAGAGTTGGACATTCACGAAATCGTTCGGGAATGGGTCGTACAAGATATCATGCGTGGCGGAGAACGACCTGGGAACATCCGAAGTGTTCTCGGTGAACATCTCCGTCGAACAGGGATTCTCCGGACTGACGATAGCGGACTACCTGATCGTGTTCGTCATAATCCTGCTTCTTCTCCTCGTTGCGATAAAGATCGCCAAGAGAAAGAAGAACAAGAACGCCGAGAACAACTGGAAGGGATGAGCATGAGATCCTCGTACAAAGTGATGCTCTCAATGGTGACCATGATGGTGCTCTGCACCGGAGTCATCGCTTCCGGCGATATCGTCGACGCAGACGATGGGATCGAACCCGACGCAGACATCGATAACGGATCGGAGGAAAGAACACCTACGTTGACGATCGCAGACAACAATTCTGGATTGGTCGTAGGTTCTCTTGTGATCGTGTTCTGCATGATCATGTTCGCTTTGTTCCTGGGAAGGGTGGTGATGGAAGAATGAGCATTCTCTCAGGAATAGGCGCGTTCTTCAAGATCGGCAAGGCCGCATCCACAACCGGAAAGGTGGCAAATACCGCAGGCAAGGCAGCGGCAACAGTGACCAAAGCGGGCAAGACAGTGATCAACGCCGCCAAGGGATCCAAGATCGTTCTCCAAATGGGGGAGGTCGGAGGCGCGGCAGGCAAAGCCCTTCAGACAGGGTTCAGAGCTTCCCGCGTATGGATACTTGCCAAGTGGGGAGTGGCCGTAACATTCGTGGTAGGGGTCGGAGTAGCCGTCAAGAACATCCTTTCGGGTCTCTTCGGTGGAGCCTATAACGGTCTTTCGTCAATACTTCAAGGTCTCGGACTTTCAAAGGAACATGCAGATACCGGCTCATCCATAATCTTCATTGCGTTGTTCGTTGCGATAATCCTCTACGCCCTTCCGTACATCACGGATATGATATCCAACAGAAAACCCAGACCTCCGTTGAGATCGAAAGTAAAGGAAACCGCGAAAAAGGATTGGGAGACGTTAACGACACCTCGTGAAAGGGATGAAACATACCCCTCGGACAATGTTTCCAAAAATACGTCCAAGCCTAAAAAGAACAGTGACAAAAGAAAGGCAGCGGATGATGATCTCGGAACGGGATGGATGATCGCATCGAATAAATCCGGAGGAAGAACATGAAAGTTCCTTCCAAGGTCCTGCTCGCGATAGTGATAGTCTCACTGGTGGCGATACCCGTATTCTTCAACGAATACCTGACGATGCAGAGGGTCATAGAGTACTCCATACTGGAGGACATGGTCGACCCGGGTACCGGAGCGAAATACAAGCTTGCAACCATCTATCTGAACACAACGTGGAACGACATCGATTATCTGCTCCATGATTCGACATTCCTGGTGGGGATAATGCTGATGATCCTGGGAACAGCGATGTTCCTTCGAGTCTACGGCAGGGAGGCATCCTAATGGTGGTACCGATCATAATTGCCATTCTCATCATCGTCGAGGTCGCGGGAATAGGTACAACAATTTATTCGATCTACGACAGCCATCAGGTACAGGAGGCAATAATCAACTCCAACAACGAGGTGATGGATGCCATCGCGAACCTTCCCCCACAGATGGAGGTGATCTATTACAACTTCAACTACGGGATAGACTTCTGGTCGATGATAATGGAGTGCTGGGTTCAGATCTGGCTCATTGCAACATTACTGATCGTGGCGTACATAATCATCAACCCTAAACGCAAGGCGGCACCCTATCCGACGGAGATACCTCCGATGTACGGAGGCTACTGAAGATGTATTGGGTCGCTGCGCTGTCGGGAATGCTGAACTGCCTGTTCCTGCTGGACTTCATGGTGATCGCCTTCACAGGAACATCATCCGTTGAGATATTGCTCGGACAGAACAATATCGTGGTAGACGCCGTGACAGAACACGTTCCGGGAATGACGGCATGGGAGTTCTTCCTTGCCAACGCGTTCATCCTGATGTTCGTCTCGGTGGTGATGTTGGTCTCGATCTACATCGCGTTCTACTCCGATCGTCGCGAATGCTATCTCCCTCCGAAGGACGACTGTGCATGCAATACGGGGATGATCAAATGAAGATCCTTCGTATGGCGGCAGGGATATCCCTGTTCTGCTCCACGGTCTGGTTATCTCCCATGGTATCCGAAATATTCCATCTCAGTCAGATATTCGGATTCGTGACCGTCGGAGGACTCATGGCGTTCGTAGCGGGAGCGATCTTCTGGTCGGGGGTGGCGTCGGAATGATTCCGTTGTTATTGGCGGCATTGATCATCTTGGGAACGGCGGCGGGTTTCAGAATATCGTTCAAGTACTACAAGGCGAAAGCCGATCTGGAGGTAACCGATGTGGTCTGACGAGATCGGAGAACAAAAACTTCCCGAGAACACGAACGAGTACATCCCCAATCCCGAATATGGGAGAACGGGATGGGATGTTCTGTTCATGGGAAGGAAGGTCTTTGCGATCATTATTCTGTTGATTGTCGCAGTGGTCGTGATGTACATCATAGGAACGACCTACGGCGTGGACGTCTTCAAAGAGATAGTCACAGACTATTGGCCCGCATTCCTCTCGCCTCTGGTGGGATGGTACCTCGGTAAGAAGATAGTCGCGGAACTGTACAAACCTGCGGGAAGGATGCTTGTCATGCTGAACGTGGAACACCATCTGCTCAGAGTGATCTTCGTTCCCGAGGAGACGTACCGTCTAATGAAGCAGACGGGGAACAACGTCGTCTATCATACGATGGGCGGGCTCCCCGTCTACATCGTTGAAGATCTCGATCTAATGACAGGGAACATCGACTACGGATGGGTCCACGATCTGGATCCCCTCGTGGTCATGACAAGAGAGAACGCCTACCTGAAGTGGGACGAGACCCTGAAGAAGGTATTGGAAGAGAATCTTGAGTTACTGGTACATCCGCATGTGATAGGATTGGGATACGCAAGAACATCCCTCAGGAATCATCTGAACGGCATCGGCCGAGTCATGGGATTCAAGGATGTGGATCTTGAACAACACTCTCTTGTGAAGGATGGATCCGAACAGAATAACGACATCGAGAACAGGAACGAAGGAGGAGGACAGAATGTCTGAGGCCGTTGAATACATACGCAACATGGACCACGGCGTCATAGTTGCGGTGGGCTCAGGCAAGCAGGGAAAGTCCGCATCTCTTCATTCGCTGATTAACGAATGCTGGCCGAACCGTCCCGTTTACATCCTAGATCCTACGGACCTCGATGTGAACATCTTCCCCGGATACCGCAAGGTATCCACTCCGGGAAAGGTGCCGGTAGGCTGCGTAGTGATCATTGAGGACGTGAACAGAGTGTTCCCTTCGAGGGGATCCGGCAAGGACTCCACTCTTCAGAAATGGCTGGGAACGATAAGTCACAAATCGATCGTCGTCTGCATCACAACGCAGTCGATGGCCGCTACTGACATGGAGTTCCTGAGGTCTCAGGACACGGTGGTCATGCACAAGTACATGCACTCCGAAGATCTAAGTTTCGAAAGACCTGAATTCAAGACGAATCAGGCTGTAGCCAACAGCTGGATAGACCGTATGGCGGAGGAGAGACCCGACGTTGAGAGAAGAGCATGGTGCTTCTTCCCTCGTTTCAACGAGATAGTCGGGATCAAGCTGGTCTATTGGTGGAGCCGCAAGCACAGTCATATGCTGAGGTACGTGAACGTATGCCCGTAACCATCACAACGGATGAGGAAGCCGACAGGACGCTATCTCTCAGAGTATCGAACAGGGTCCCCCTGCCTCCGGAGATAGCGTTATGCGATCCGATGGACGCAAGATCCTACTTCCGGTGGATAACCTACTACGAAGTGTTCGGACTATCCGAACATCCCGTCGTGGATCTTCTCGGCAAAAGAAAGATCCAATCGGCCATGGCTTCCGCGATATCACACGCGGATCATCTCGACCGCGTCTCTCATTATGATGCATGGCTTGGTAACGAGACCGTTAAGATCACCGATCTGACGCGCCAGGGTAAAGGTGTTTCGAACAACAGGTCCCCGAACCTTCCGACCGATCGTGCACCGAAGGAGGAACCCCGTGACTGAGTTCACGGCCCGGCGCGTCCCAAGCCGTCAGGCCGGGACCGCCGGCCTCTTTGTACGAACATCAAACAATGCAATACATCAGAACGGGAGCTGCGTCTCCGTAATCCGCACCCTATGAATCATGAGCAGGATAGAAGACTACGATGCAAGACGCGAGGCATACCGCCTCAGGATGATGCAGCGTAAGTTCGAGCAGGCAGAAAAAGAAGGTCTGGCTATGCAAGCCGCAATGTCAGAACACTCCGTCGTGGCATTCATCAAGAACTTACCTCACGAGCCCACATCGTATCCTGCCATAGAGTACCTTAAACAATCAACTCAGAAAATTCAGGAAGGAAATCAGGAAATGCATCAGGAAATACACCACGAAGAACATTCCTTCGTGGTCTGGTGCATGCCCACCTTCGATCATAAAAGACCTCAGCAGAAAGGATGCGGTTTCATCCGCTCAAAAGAAAATAACGGTATTGTATTCACCGCATGCCCCACGGATCATGAACATCACATCAAAGGAAAGAGAATGCACTGCTGGTCTCTCAGATGTCCGATATGCATGAACGATACAGCTCTAAAGAAGGGAGTCAAGATAGAACGTCAGCTCCTGCTTTACAGAGAACTCAATAAGAAACAGGGAAAGAATGTGGGAGACATAGGCCATTGGGTTGTCTCCCCGCCTCAGGAATTCACTAAACACATGATACAAACAAACAATGAATTCAATGCACTCGCAAGATACATCGATGACTCGTTAATGATCAACGGCGCATCCGCAGGCGTAACGATAATGCACCCCTGGCGTCAAAAGGAAGAAAAATGGGAATTCGCACCCCACTTCCACTCACTCTGCTACGGCAGGATCAACACAACGAAATTCAGAAAAGACAACCCGGGATGGATCATCAAGAAGGTACATCCCAAAGAGAAGATCAGAAGCATCAGACACACCGCAGCCTATCTCGTGACACACATGGGATTGGGTCTAGCGGAACGCGATATAAACGAATGTGATTGGGATCTGAAATTCCTGGATCACATGATACCCGGACTGAGGTCCAAGGACGCAAAGTATTCGGAAAAGGACTATGAGAACCTGAGCAAGAACGCCGGCCGTATGGTCGGCGACATCTCGGACATAGATTGGGAGGAATGGACAATGAACGAATTGACAAGAGAATCAAGGATAAGGTATTGGGGCGGTGCATCCCGCAACAATATCAGAACAGTAGGCATGTTCAGACAATACAAGATCAGGATATGCAAAGAATGCGGAGACATTCTGAAAACATACGACGGATTCGAAGACACCATCGGATCCTATGTAAGATACATTCAAGACAACGCAGTGGTCTCGTTCGCTAAGGACGCAGACCTCGTAAAGACAACGTATCTTCAGTTCAAGACAAGACTTCGGGAAGAGGGTCTGAGCATAATCGACTTCGCTCAGATGACACCATTCGCAATATCAACCTTAGAACTCAGCTTAGATAAGAACAAGGACCTCGTAATGAGAGATCCCTTCGAGGAACCCGACGAATATTTCCTATCAAGACAAAGAAAAGCATTCGGGGAATGAACAATCCTTCCCGATTTTATCAATAATATTCATAATTCCAGTTTCGGAAAATTAAGCATACAGATCTGGGAATATTAATACTAATAAAATATCTCATGTTCGAGGAAATTCCTTGAACCGAATCTCATCAGTTTATACTGATTATAGTTAAACAAAGAATAGAATCATCGTACGATCACTAAACCTTTCACCTGACAGACTGCAACTGCAGATACAGACTGTCATCAAACCTCTTACGGTCAGCATCCGCCGAATCTGACCGGTAACAAAGGCACCCGGAGAATCACAATGAAATCCAATCAATCAGCGAAAGCTATGAAAACAGCGCCCGGCCAATCGAACGTAATCTGCATGGAGATCATCCTTCCTGAAGGGATAATCGCAGTCCATGACGACAACCACAACCAACAGGCATTCCTTCATCACGGAGGATGCTGCCACAGATGCCACGAGAGTGTTCAGGGATACCTTTCGAAAGAGGATCTGGAATCCATCAAGGACGTGATGGAACGCCAGGAGAAGGTATCGCACATCTCGACCAATCTCATCGACATAGCGGAGGCTCTCGATGACAACGAAAGCATTGTCCTCGATTCCCTCGTCGATGCTCTCGCCACGTACTACGCAGAGAACCTTTACAACGGAGAGGAAGGAGACATCGAATTCCTGCTCTCAAGAGTAGCTGAAGAGCTCACGGAGTACACAGATCTCATCGACGACTTCCTGGACATGGAAGACGAGGAAAATGACGAGTATGACGATGAGTACGAAGAAGAATGCGACAAGATCTTCGAAGTCATCTCCAGCCTCCTCCCCGGATACCTGAGTTCCGACGATTACAACAACCTCTCGATGATGATCGGTCTCCCTCTCTACGGAGGATCCTGCAGGTACATCAAACTCGATCTCTGCGAGGACGGGATCGAGATGACACCCTGTGATGCAATTCCCTTCTCTGAAAGGAAGTGAGATCCTGAGCAACGATCCCAAGAAGCCCGGGAAGCCTTGCGGATGTCAAACCCCCGGGGAGGAGTACAACCTCCTCCCCACCAGGAAAGACAGCAGGCAGGATCTGACAAGCTGGATGCATTTTGGCAACAGCAAACAACCCTCACGCAGGATGATGACCGAAGGCTACATCAATCAGCGGCTTCCGAGGAACAATACTATCGGCCAGAATCAGGCGTACATAACCAAGGTCTTGAAGAATCCCAAGACCCCCCAATGTAACCGGGAGGTAGCAATAAACTACGTTCTGGATCATCCCAACAAATTCATGCCTCTTGCAGACATGACCTTCGATGAAGAATTCAACGAGTGGGCGACCAAGAAGAACGGCAACAACGTGAATCACGACTTTGTCCGTGACATCGAAAGAAAATATTTAATCGGGAGGAAATAAAAAATAACGATAATAAAAATTGGGGGGCTCCCCCACTAAAAATTTTATTTTTTATCCGCCAACTGCAATCATCCAATTAAATCCGAATTTTTGAAAATCGATATATTTGTATCCAGTATGTATCGATATCAAACCTCCCACTAGGTGCATGTACACATCAGTTCGTTTGCAGAATTGGACTTCGTGATAGAGTCCCGTGTGACAAAGTTGTGCCGTGCTCGGTATTTTCATAACTACTCCGGGTTCAGCTATGTATCCCATTCCAACTCCTTTGTCTTCCGATACATCGTGCCAGAAATTGATCGTTTGTGTACCAATCTGAGTTGTATTCAGCAAAACCACATCGCTTATCGAATAAGACCAACCTATTGATCCGTTTGCAGACGGCCCAGATCCAGAGATGCCTATTCCAAGGGATGCAGAAACAGTGCTTGTACCACTGGTGCTTGGAGGATTATGATCATATAATACGGGTTGACCCTGTTTGTTTTTTGCATATATATCAGCCAATCTCATGTTTGCGGAAAGATCGGGTTCTCCGAACTGACGATAAATAAATGCGAAATATTTTTCTCCATTATCGTAATCCATAAGTTTCTGAACATGTACATTCACTACTAAGCTGCCTTTGGAGAACGATTGTGATTTTGAGCTGAGTAATATTGTGTCCCAGTGCGGGCTATTCCCCGCTGCAGCTTTTATTGGTTGAGGATTAGGTTCTTTTTGTGACGAACTCGTGTCAACATCGGTCTTATACCATGAAAAATCCCATATCGCCTTACGAGGATCATCAGATAAAACCGCATCGGTCCAAGAATAAGCTTCCTGTATTGCTTTCGTTTCATCGCTGTTTGTGATGCAGTATGAGTAACTTATTCCGTCGCTGTGTATGTAATTACAATAGATATTTTCGTCTCCCTGATATGTTTTTCTGTCAGGGGCTATAATAGTATCTAACAGAGGATACAGATCATTTCCTGTAAATATAACGGGAGTGTTGTTTTTCTGAATGGTTTTCAAGTCATTACTGATCGTTTTTGAATCATTGGTGTATACCCATGAACTATCAACGATTATAATATCCCCCGATTGCACTTCTTTCAAATCTGATCCGATATTGATTTTTGATGTTGCTTCCGATAAGTCTTTCTCTACTTTCTTTGAAAAATCATCATCAGAGAAAACTACAACATTCCGATCAGTAAATGATATTTCTAGTTCGGGCACATACTCGATAGAACTGCTGAAAACTTCAGTATTTTCTTGGACCGAGGCCGTAGCAAGCACTGCCGAGAATGCCAATAACATAGTAATTGCCAAAGCAAGTATTTTGCTGTTCATTATTGTCATCTCCTTTTCTTTTCATGCTTCTTCCTCCATTGGTAATGGATGTTTTTATATAAAAAAATTTCATTTGTCGGTCAATCACATCTTTTTTTAATAGAAAGTTAATCAATTTCAGTTAAAACTCTTGAAAAACAATACAATTGATCAGAATCCGGCGTACATCACCAAGATCTTGGAAAATCCCAAAACCCCTCAACGTAACCGACAGGCGGTGATTGACTATGTCCTCGATCATCCGAACAGGTTCAGAGCTCTCGCCGATCGAACCGATGATGATGAATTCAACGAATGGGCTCGGAAGAAGAACGGCAATGCAAGATTCGGATTCCTGTTGGAATTTAAATCAAAATATTTGGGGAAGTCTTACTGATGATGAGATGTTATAATTGTCATCAACTATGTTGACATAACTCAATGATTAATGCTATTTACAAACCTATTATTATAATTCTTTTTCGTTGTATGCGTTTAAATCCTGCAGTGTAGGGCAAGATAATAAATATTGTCCTTATGAGTGTTTTTTTGACAATACTTCGGTAATTTTTCATGATAAAAAAATAATCTTTTTGTACATTTTCTCAAGATGATTCTTTCCGCAACTCATTATTAAATACTGATATTTTAATAGGAATATATGAGGAAGATTCGTAGGTCATTATGCGCGGTATGTTCATTAGCAGTCCTGCTTTTCACTGTTTATTTAGTGATAGGATCTTTCGATGACAGCTCCACTGTATCAGCGGATGATTCTTTTGATCCATTCTACACTGAAGACAACATAACTTATCAGATTTTTCCTGGTAGAGGAACAGCCACAGTTTGGAAAATAGAGGCGGGAATCACAGATGTAGTAATTCCGGACACAGTTACTAGCGAGTTATATGAGGTCACAGAGATGGATAAACAATGTATTGTATCTCCTTTGGATCTTAGAAGTATCGTGTTGCCAATAGGATTGAAGCCATTTCTCGTTGGTTCGTCCGGAACAATCTTTAAGGAGTGTGAGAACCTGCTGTCAATTGAAGTCAGAGAAGGTAATCCCTTTCTCCTTTCAAGGGACGGCGTTCTGTTTTATCAAACAAATGGTAATATGACGCATCTGGTCCAATTTCCACTTGGAATGGATGGGGCATATATTGTTCCCAATGGAGTGCATATAATTGAAGACTATGCATTCAATGGTGCTAAAAGATTATCATTTCTAAGCATCCCTGAATCTGTTATGAGTATGGGTTGGAGTGCGATAAAAAACACGAATCTAAAGGCGATTATTGCGCCTTCCGGTGTATGTTATGATTCTCACGTACATGATAGTGAAGTATGTGTTTTGTTGTATTATAGCATAGACGATTTGTACATTAATAAAGGTCATCTTGACATTTTTATTGTTAATGAAAATATGGGAACAGTGGAGGTCTCGTTAAAAAGTGATTTGTTCTTCATTGAGGACATAAGGGTATTAGATCGAGTGGGGTATCCTGCAGGTACAGTTCAACATGATGGTCAAAATTACCTAATTACTCCCGAGTCTCAGATGGTATATGTCGAAATTAACGGATCAAAAGGAAAAATTGTCTCGTTGGATTCAATAAATGGATTTGAGATAATTTCTCAGACGCCTCTTTTGGTAAAGTCTGGCGGATTGTTCATATTTACTGTTGATGTCTCACGGGGATATGACATCTCTGATGTTGTCGTCTCAGCTAACGGGCAACAAATTTCTCCTGTGAATGGGAAATATACAGTGAATAATATTTCGACGGATGTAAAAATATCTGTTTCCTATCCGACTCTAACAATAAACAAGGGATCGGGACAGGGGCACATATACTACAGTATTAACGGCAACGATAAAGTAGAGTACAGAGCCCCAATAACGGTCTTCAAAGGGTCATCTCTGGAAATATTTTCGGTTCCTGCAAAAGGATATGAAGTACGCAACATTACTGGGGGAATCGATCAGACAGTTACGACGATCGATTCTGTTTCCGATAATGTTAAAATCGATGTTAATTTCATTCTTCTTCCTGCTAAGTCCGGAGGAACATTGAATGAATTACCTAATGATAATGATTGGATCAAAATTGCGATTATTGTCGCATGTGTCATATTGATCATCATATTTGGTTGCGTTGCATACATTGTCCATTCCGATGGAGATACTCCTGTGGTATCTTCGATAATTGTAATCATTTGCACAGCTGCGTTGATCTTTACTTGTTTCAACTTTGGCGGTGAAAGTGAAGATCCGGGTACAATGTATAAAATTGATGAAGATTCATATTTCGTCGTTTGGGGTGATCTCAATTCAGATCTTTCTGTGGAAGAACAGTATGGAGGAATCTATGTTTCCGTCGATTCTGATAGGGGAGGCATGCAAGATCAATATGTGTGGACTGTTTTTGATGTGGACCACTCAAAGTACACCGGGACAGCCGATTTCAAGTTGTATGAGGGGGAGACGGAAAAAACGACAGAACCGGGGAAATTCATTCCCTCTAATGGCGGAACTTATAGAGTCTCTGTCAAAGCATATTCTGCCGATAAGGAGAGTTTCACTCTTTCTGGAAAGGTAAAATATGTTTCTACAATTACAAAGACATACAACTGGGTATATTCCGGGGTTCAGTATTCGTTGAGTATATCGTTCAGCTATGAAGAGTTCTGCATATATCATAATGCCAATACTAACAGATCTCCTTCGTCATCAGATTATGTGAAATTTGTTACCTATTCCGATCCTGTTGTGAGAGAAATCTCTACTAAATTAAGAGAAACGTACAATCCTTCTTACATAAAAGGCAATCCGGGATATGCGAATTTCATACTGTCTTTCGTTCAGATCTGTTTTTACTACCCTCCTCATACCGAGGATCTAAGAACCATGGGGCCGGATATGTGGCTTTACGGGTCAAAGAACTATGCTGCATCACCACTTGAAACCATTTACTACGGAATGGGCGATTGCGAAGATACAGCAATATTAGCGGCCGCGCTATTTACAGCTTCGGGGGTGGATTCAGCGTTGATTTACCTGAGTAGTGAAGAAATGGGACACATAATGACGGGAGTAGCACTTAATAACTACACCCCACCTAATTTCAATTCCAATTATTATGAGATAATATATCAAGAGATAAATGGCAAATATTATTATGCATGCGAGTCCACAACCGATTCCTTTTTGAGCGCGGGAATATCGTATAAGGATATATTGAGAAGCGATGAACCTGCATCATATTACCTTGCAAAGGGAAATGCGCGTAATGGATTTTATCTTGTATGATTTACGTTTTCTGAATAATATTGGAACAAAGTCTGCATGTATTAAGCTGTAATTTAAGGGGAAATCGCCCTAGAGGCTAAAGGGAAGACAAATGAGATTCTGCTTTATTCATTTCTGGACCATCCTCGCATAGGAGTTCTGCTTATCTCATTATTGAGAGAAACAGGAATCATTTTGCAAAGTTCATCTTTAGTACAATGCACAGTCATTCTTTTCTCTATTTTTTCTTTAAATATTGTTAATTTGTGACGATTTTCTGGAATATTATCTTCATCTTCGAGATCTTTGACAACGAAGCCTAGAATCGGCATGTTATTATTGTCTGCATAGTCAAATTCATATTCAGTGTAGCTTATGGCCTTATCTGGGATCAACTGGCCATATCTATTTCCCACGATCAATAAAAGGCAATCCGATTCTTCGAGCTGAGACTCGATGTAATCAAGTTTACTGGAGTTGGAAGCGTTGAAATATTCCATGCCGTTCACAATATATCCCGCATTGTGTAGAATTTCTTCGATTTCTTGCCTTACATCTTTAAAATCCACATAAGTAGAACTGAGAAAGATCGAATATTTTTTCTTTCTCGTTTCGGCAGTCGGCAATTGGCGTTCTTCAGCATTTATCAACATGGGATCTTTGTTTGATTTTATCAATTTGAGACCTATGACCACCGCAAGAAGGGCAACTGTTATTTTTCCGATAATTGACCAAATATTTTCAGGTTCTGCCATATCTTTATTCCGTACCTTACTATGGCGATTTTACATTATTTTATTTTTCCTTCAATATAAATCATAATTTTCAAAACTTATTCGAAATATTGATGTTCCAACATCGTTCTCAGTAACAAAATAATTATTTCTTGGGAACACAATGTAGATGTAGGGCGAACATTTGCAACTTGAAATCTTAACCATAATAATCTCGGTAATAGTAGCACCTGTAACCGTATTGTGGTATGCAAGTGAGTTTTTCTTCTTCAAAAATTATGTTCAAGTAATCATTATTATGCATCATACCAACAAAGGAAATTTGAGGATAATAATACATAATAATGGAAATAAAAGTGTACGTTTTGATGAAATAGGGATATACCTGCTTGGGACCTTTACTCCAATCAAGGATGTCAATTTCAAAGGAAACGAAATATCTCCATTAAAACCTTTCAAATTAATATTGTATTCGGAATCGTTTCAACATCTTGTTGATGAAAAATTAACATTTGCAAATAAAACATACAAACCATTTCTAAGGGAAGATTTCTGTGAATTTCGTTTTTACATAAAAACTAGCAATAAATACAGGTTAACAAAGATTTGGCTTTCAATAGACGATGTATTCCCAAAAGCCGGAGATGGTTTGTTGGACAATGCAATCGAAACTTCCAATAAAAGAGTGGATTTCAAGTACACGACCGATGTTGGGAATGTGATGTCAACATCTCTAGTAATGATGGCATGGATAATGTTTTTAACGATTGCGGCTCTTCTGTTAGATCCTGAAGTAACATTATTTCTTCTTGTTACCACATTTCCGATAATATTGATCTGTCCGATCACCTATAGTAACACAAAAAAAGGATTATGGGCCAAACAACATGTGCGGATATCAATCACATCTCTAATTATTTTGACGATATCCTTGGGCGCAATATGCTACTTCACATTGAATTTAAGTGAAAATATGGAATTTATGATTATTTGTATGTTCATTTTGATATTGTATCCGCCCGTACTTATGACATTAAGCTACATGCAATCTGTGTCCCTAAAATCCGCCATGAAAAAATACGGATCAAGAAAATATAACTTCAAAGAGAGAATAAATGGTGATGAAGAGTCCGATTCTCAGTAATTACGTTCTCATTGTTTGCGAAAAGCATCAGTAAAAAACTTATTTCCCAACATGATAACATATGATGATCATAACATGGAACAAGATCCTCTCAATTTATATGAGAAATGGTTCATCAAACTCGATGATTGGCAGAAGGATCTGTTCAATAGATTGATGGAAAAAGAATTGACCGATGAGGAACTGAAAGGTTGTTTCCAGGGTTATGTAAAGGGATGTCCTCTGAATGTTGATATGCCCGCAATCGATTTTGATTCTCATGGAAGTTCGGTGAAAAGATTATTGGAACTTTACAATATACAAAATGTCGGAGCAGTTCAAAACGAGAACGGACTCTCATTTTCTGAAGATCAAAATCTTTGTTTAATTTTCGGAGACAACGGTACCGGTAAATCGACGTTTATCAATCTGATGAAAAATATGAGCGGTTCAAGAGGTGCAAAAGACATAATAAGCAATGTTTTTGATGAACCAAAGCCTTCAAGTGCAACCATAACCTATGTGACGGATAAAAAAGAGTCATTTGATTGGATTCCGAAAAACTCCTGTGTAGATCTGAAAGGATTGCAATATTTCGATTCCGAGTACTATAAAATCTATGAAAGTTCCAATGCAGAAATCTTACTGGAGCCTAAGTTGCTAAAGGTGTTAGGCGATTTGGCGCAGTCCATCAAATTGTTCGAGGAATACATCAATAAAGAAAAAGAGGAAGTCGATAAGAATATTCAGATTCCAAAAATATATGAAGAAACCAGTACACACAAAGAGTTTTTGAGTGTTGTCGATCAGGCAGCTCTTGATAGCATTCAGAATCAATCTAAACTCAATGCGGAGGAGGAATCGGACCTAGTCGCGATTCAGGCTTCACTTGCTGCCTCGAATCCTGCAGAAAAAATCAAAGAGTTGTCTTCAGCCGTTGAATGTCTTGAAAAGTTTTCAAAAAATATGAAAAATTGGAACGAATCATATTCTGATGAAAAAAGAGATGAATTGATAGAATTAAAAGAAAAATGCATTAGCTTAAAACATGCGATTAAATTGGCCGAAGAGGAATTTAAAGATGCTGAACTCATAGGCACCGGTAATGATGCGTGGAAAACTTTATGGAAATCTGCAAAAGAATATTCGGAAAAATATGCATATCCCGATAATTCTTTTCCCAATACCAGCAATGATTCGTTATGTGTCCTATGCCAGCAACCTCTTTCGGATGATGCGAAAAAACAATTTGTATCTTTTCAAGAATATGTAACATCAGATGTCGAAAATAATCATAAAATTGCCAGTGCCGAATTAATAGATTCGATTCCTGAACCACTTCTCCAGTGGGATATGATTCGTTCGGATTTTATAGGAAATAAGGTCCCCGACGTTTTTATTGCATATTTTTATAATTTCTACATACGACTTTTTAGAAGATCCGAAGAAATGAGGGGTGTAAATTGCTGTGAAAGAATGACGAGTATTTTTTCATTGGATCAGTTCGATCTTCTTTGCAATAAAATTATTTCCTCAATGAAACAAGAATTAAAAACATTCAATGAAATTCTAACGAAAAGATTGACAGTTGAAAATAGAGAGAGATCGTTCAGTGTGAGAAAGTGGTTTTCCGAGAACAATAATGTTTTCGAAAATAAAAAGAAAATATTGAGATTAAATGAATTCAATACTAACCCTCAAAGTATCTCATTGTTCAAAACAAGAATATCCAGTGTTCTGATAACAGATCAATTTATAGATCAATTTGAAAAGGAGCTGAATAAGCTTGGAGCACGTAACATCAAAGTGGATGTAAAAATCTCAACAGGAGGTGGCACTTCTAGTCATAAGATAGTATTACGAAATGCCAAAAAGAACGCTGCGTTTGGTAGTATATTGAGCGAGGGGGAGAGAAGAGCTGTATCCTTTGCAGCATTTGTTGCGGAATTGGTTTTGAATTTTCCGGAAATGCCACTGGTATTTGACGATCCGACAAATTCAATGGATAGGAAATATGAAAATGAGATCGCAAACAGAATCGCTGAATTGTCAAAAGACAGACAAGTCATAGTGTTTACTCATAGGATCTCAATGACTTCTTTGTTGTATTCAATAATGGGGAAACAGAAAATCTATTGTCAGAGATTGATGTCTGAACCAGTCGGCATGACAAATAAAGATCTTTCCTTCATTACAAGCGACGTGGAATTCAACACGGAACAGTTAATTCAAAGAGCAAGAAATATCAAGAAGGCGCCTCCGGAGTACATTCAAGCAGAGAAGGAATCTGTAGTAAAGAATGTAAGAAAACTATTAGAACAAATGATAGAGGATACGCTTTTCGACGGCATTGTGAAAAGACACAATCCCGATGTAAAATCATCGAAACTTCTGAAAATGATTGCAGTATCGGACGATGATTTTCAATTTGTTCATGATATGATGACAGAATATAGTTTCGATGAACATTCTCAATCTTTTGAATTGTTTTGTCAGAAATTTGATTCAGAAAGAATAATAAATGATCTATCAGAAATACAGAAGAGACTGAAAGATATTAAAAGTAACAAAAAAAGATACGAATAATCTTCAACAGTAAAAAAAATAAAAAGGAGTGCGTGTGATAAATATGCTTAATATAATTTTTAATCTTCAGTGTTTATTTTGATGTAAATTTTGTTATCGCGTATTTGTTTCACAGTTCGCGAAATTTAGCGAAAATTATATACTCATAGCACGTATACAAGAATTGTCCTGATAAGCCCCGTGTTATCGGTTGCGTTTGACGTGGCCTAAGTGATTCGCGGGCATGGATATTTTTTCTTTAATTACATTATAATGCTGTGTGTTTCCATGTTCATAATTAACCCATATGGATCCTGTTGCGAAATCTGCGATTTTAATACATTTATCTGCTGTTGATTGCACTTTTTTACAACTTTTGATATTTTTATGAAGATCGTTTGAAATGTTTTCAACCATGGCTTTGAAATCTTTGACGCTTATGAATCTGCTCCCATCTATCTTTATGTCAATATCCTTGTATGATAATAACTCCAATGACTGTTTGATGAGCTTTTTAAGTGTGTCTTTATACAGATCGTTTCCGTAAAGAAATCCATCGGTTTGATTTTGTTTATCAACGCATACATAAGTGATTATTATGTCCGCATTCGCAATTTCAGCGAAGATCGCAGATTGTTCATCATCGGTAGAATTGTAGTATTTGACCTCGTAGTCCTTTTTCGGAATCATTTTGTATATTTTCGAAAGATTTCTGGACCTTCTTGTGATAATTGCGGCCATTACGAAAAACCTCGAACCTTTCTTCCCGGTATCGCCCGATTCGTCTATGGCTATCAATCCCGTCACAATTTTCACCTTTCGATCTGATGAAATGTGCAATAGCAGTTTGTTTTATTATCTTTCGTATTGAAAAAATATCAATTGTGATTTTGATACGAATAATGATAAATTGTTTAAAATACGTCGAATCTCATTTTATCTCAATGTGGACATGGAATGTGAATCATAACGGACATACCATCATGGTCAAGAACAGAGCTCTTTCGATAGAAATGTACGTAGACGGAAAGTTGGTCGATACCCAAGGAGGAGTGATTGGAGGCGGCACCCTTATATCAAAACTTCCGAGTGGAGAAAGCATAAGGGCTGTAATTACCTCAGGTATGATCAAGATCCATTGCAACATCTACGTCGACGATGTGAAGATATTTTCCAACGGTCGATGATTTTGATCTTGTATACTAACTGTAATTTCCGGATTTAATATTCCTTCACAACAAATCCTGTTGCATGGAACGAGGAACCATAATGATCGAACCTGAGTTCGAGAGTGTACTTGAAAGCGAATACCACGTATTGTTCACGATACGGGATCAGATGATACTGTTCAGGGAATACCTGTCCGAGATATTCCAAGATGATCCGAAACATGTGATGAAAGCAGAAAAAGCGGTGATATCGCAGCTTGAGGCGGTGAGCAAGGAACTCGGGTTCACCTGATCCGTCAATATCTTCTGCTCCATCAAAGAAAAAGGCCGGCATTGACTATCCATTCGCCGGCCTCTTTCCTTTTCGGATATCTCTTCAAGAGTTCATCGAACTCTTTATCATGTTTTTTGGATCCCGGGTCGCAACCTATCATAATGTGACATAGCTCAGGGTAAACATAATAATCAAGCACGTTCCTTGGACTAAAAGAAGCCTCATTTCCTAATTGAGAACATGTAAGAAATGATGATATTGCATTTTGTTAAAGAAAAGAAAAATGTGGCCCCGTGTGCCACTTTAAATTGTTTATTAATCATTCGTTGATGATTTTACAATAGCTGTCAAAGACATCATTCAATTTATTGATGTTAACCTCCCGAGTAGCTTCTAGTTTTGTTTGTATATCCGATAATGATGCAATCCTAAAAGTGTGTTTTTTGACGATTGCTATACTGTCTTCCAACTCGCATATTTCCTTGGTGTTGAATACTTTTATTATTTGTTCACTTTTTTCAATTTGATCAGACAGTTCATTCAATAACAAATCTTTGGTCAATGTAGATTTGCTTAGTTCGACTTTCTCAGGCTGAGGAGATTCATACTCCACAACGTTGTTGGTAAAATAGAAAACATCCTCCCCAGACTTCAACCACTCGTTTATGGTTTTTTCTGGGATATTTAGTTCAACGGCTTTTGTAAGGTAATTATTCTTAGAAATTGTCTCGATTCCATATTGTTCTTTTTCTAAAGAAGTCATTTGTTCTGGATTCGCGCTTAGATTCTTATTAGCTGCCGAACTTGCATAAAGTGTTCTATATCCCTTGCCAGCACTCAAAGCTTCAAATGTTGGCCCAAATAACATGTATTCATAAGAGAATTTTACAGTCTGATTGGGCTCCACATCGACAATGAACCAGAAGAATTGTCCAGTATCCGTTATATCCGGACTCCAACTCCAAGAACGCCAAAGATAATCCTCTGCATTGGAAGAACTATTCACAAAACTACCTAACGCGGCAACTAAAGAAATCGTCGACCACGCGAATGAGGCCCCCATACTGTTTAGTGCAGTGATTGCGAACCCGATTACTGAATTTGCTATGCCCGAATAATTTGTACTATTATTGGAAGTCGGTGCAGACCCGATATATTTTGCATCATTGCTACTCCATATTGCCATATTGTTAGTATTGTTTGTTCCTTTGATTTCCATAGCAGCTGCACGTATCTTACCAAAATATCCTTCTTGGGATCCAGTTCCTGCCATGCGGTATGTGAATGACCAAACATCGCGCCCGTCCGGTATCCATGTCGCGCCTGCAAATTCTATCGAGCTGGAAGTGTATACCTGATATTGATTATTCACAATGCGGTTCGAATGTTCTGTATGTAATGGGCCCCCATCAGTATTGCCTACAATAGAGAAATTAAACCTCATTCCATTTTGTATTTGTGGCGGAATAAGTTGATTTCTTACATCATACACGCCCGTCGATGTTGGTGTTCCACTCAATTTAAAATAATATGAATATGTCCCATTGCCGTTACTGACTGGGTTAATGTATGTATTGCCACTCTGAATGCTACTCCCATAACTTGATATTGAGATTCCTGGAATTTGCGTACCGGCCCATGAACTGGTGTATTTTAAATCACCATATATGCTCGTATATACGCAGATTATACTGTTGTATTCGTTTATTTTCCAAGAAGAAACTGTGAATTGGGGCGCATAACCAATACTACTGTTTGTAAGTGTTACTGAAGGTTGCGCAGCATCACTTTCTTCTGCATCATATGCCATAATAAATGTTGTTGACAGCAATATCGCAATAACAGGTATTATCAACAATTTATTTTTTCTCAAACGGTCTTTCATTTTCATTTCTCCTACCCATATAGTTCTAACACAATTTTTTTCATTTTCATTTTTCCTCAATTAATTATTAAGTAAAATTGTCCAACAAAGGTATGATGACCTTTTCGTGCTCAATGCCCACTGTGTTATCCTTTCCGCCTACCGAAACAAGGAAATGCAATGATTCTATGTCATTCAACGCAGTTTTTCCGCTTAATTGAGCATCTATTATCACCATTCCGGATCCTCCGCCGCTGGGCGGTATTGGACCATTAGGTCGTGCGATTTCTACAACGGTGTTGTATTTGACATCCGCGTCTCCGGTATGAAGCGTGTGAGTATATTCCCCGGCGATATCATTATTGAAACTACAGAGAATGTCTGTAATCTTAATTTCCGGAGTAAAAGTAAAAGATATTCCTCCGGTATCGGCCTCTCCTACAGCAATATCTGCCGTTATCTTTATGTTGAGCGAATTATCGCCCTGCATAACAAAAACCGTTCCTGTTGCGTAGGTATTAGTCTCGGTGTAGATCACATCGAATTCAGTTAGCGAGGTAAGTCCTTTGTTGATATTAGGACTTTCACTATCGTTGTTGCCAAAATTCGCATAATTAATTAGAATTAAAGCAATGATTGCCACGATACATATTCCCAGAGCGATTTTAAGATATGATGATTCATTTGTCATTCATTTTTCCACCGTATAAGGATGAAAAAAGTATCACATTATGTATTATAAATAGTATTGGAGTATATATCCAACTCCTATTAATTATAATCATTCATAAAATAAACTGGTATCAATTTTTGGTCTGGTATAATTTTGTAAATAACAAAACCAAAAAAGTGTGATATTCATTTTTTATTTTGTTATTCAAAGTAACGAATGTCACACGTTTAGTGAAGTATAGGCACAAGTTTTATCTCTTCACCGAAAGACTATTCAAGCCATATTTTTGTGGTAATTTTCCTTTATACAATGATAAAGAATTTGCATAACGTCCGGAGATCACTATTTATGATATCAAAGGTAGAGGCCGGCATTGACTATCCAATCCTCAGCCTCTTTACTTTTCGGATACCTCTTTAAAAGTTCATCGAACTCTTTATCATGTTTTTCAGATCCCGGGTCGTAACCTATCATGATGTGACATAATTCATGATAAACACAGAAGTCCAACACGAATTTCGGAACATCCTCCGAATCCAATTCACTTGATATGGATACAACTTTCATGACCACGGTGCAATGGCCGACCTTCCTTACGTTCTCACCCTTTGTCCAAGAGAAGAATATATCGTCATCCTTTTCCACAAGTTCGAATGCGATCAATCTCTCATAGGAATCCCTGAGGTCCGCGTATCTTCCTTCCGGAGACTGCGTAAGCACCTTGCCGCTTCTTTTGAGGTAAAGGGGTTGATATATCCTCAGGAAAGAGGGATCGGCAAGCCAATCCGACACACTCTGAGGATATTTCCTATCCTCGTTCCTGATCTTGGAGAACACATATTCCGCAAGATCTTCGATAAGGTTCTCGGGCATATTCGCAAGATAATCGGACACCTCAAAGCTCGCCCACTTGGAAGAACTCTTCCATCTGATCTTCAATTCCTTGAACGCAACATATTCCGCGTTCACGTCATCGAATCCGAATTCAATACCGATCCGTTTGAAGATCTCATTCAATAATTCGGGAGCTTCCATGATATGATACCGTCAATGATTTTATCGCAAAGGAACAGATAATGGTTTGTGCAGATATTCATCATAGAAGATCTAATGCGATCGATATCGTGGCCAATATTGCCACGTCCACGTTGCTTGCATCACAGATAATTACCAACAAACCTTAGACGAATTATTATTCAATTTTAAACATTTAATGATCCAAATAGATAATCCCGCAATCAATAACAGTGACAATATTATGTACATCGTTTCTTCATTCTTTTCTATTCCTTCACTGAAAATAGAATATATTGCACCAAAAAGCGGAATAAAAAGCGGTGATACAGCGGCAATATACGCGTAGCCATAATTCTTTATTCTAACTTCATACACATCTCCAGTATATGGTAAGTTGAGTTTATTGCAGACGTATTCCGTATCGACCATGGATAAAAATCCGTTAAAAAAGAGTAGCATAATCATAAGAGAAAGTAATATTAGGTTACTGTAAAAATACGTCATGGGTATCACAGTCATAAGGGTGATCGCATATAATGCGAAAAAAACCGTACAGCGTTTGTATTGACGCAAATATATGTGAGCTGCTCCCGGAATGAATGAATAAAGCATAGCAGTAGGCCTATTCTTCTTTGATCTATCTATCGAATTGTCTGTCGATAAAAACGTTGACAATGAGAAAAAAGCGGCGGTGGCGCAAACCAAAATGTAAATGCTGCCCAAGTAGATTCCCATAAACAGCAGTAATATGTAGATTAGAAGGGTTGCGATCCAAATCTTATTTTTTGTGCGCATCGTTTGACTATCCTCTTGAATTGATTCATTGTTTGAAAGCAGACAGAGGCTATATCGATTCCTATATTCAATTGTTTAAAATATATCGAATTTCATTCTATTTCAATGTGGAAATGGGACGTAGATCATAACGGACATCATATTACCGTGAAGAACAAAACTTTTTCTTCAGAACTTTACATTAATGGTCGTTTAGTAGACAGTCAAAGGGGAGCTGCTTCAGGCAATCTGATCTCAAAGCTTCCAAGCGGAGAAAGTGTGCGAGCCGTTGTGAATTCCGGAGTATTCAAGATCCACTGCAACATCTACGTGGATGATGTGAAGATATTCACCAATAGTTGATTGAATGTGTAAAAATCTATTTTTTTGCAGATGCCGACAATAAAAGAAAAAAAGACTTTATAATAAGTCCAGTGCGATCGATATCGTGGCCAATATCGCCACATCCACGTTGCTTGCGCCGCAGATAAGAATGATGTCGTTCTCTTGCATCCCCTTATCTCTGAGATGTTTCGCGAACTCCGGATCTCGAACATCCATATTCCAGCTCTTAGGCATCATAAGTATGCCGTTCCTCATCATGAACACCGATCCTCCGTTTGCACCTGCGATAATCCCTCTGTCCCGTTGATACATTCCGTTGGTTATCTTGTGCGCGATATTTCGAACCAGAATCCCTTGCTGATATGCTCCGATGACGTAATCGGATCGATCAACATTGACAAGCCGTATCGGTATCGAATTCAACAATTCTGTTCCCAAAGGTGTTATCATGACCCCCATTTGATTGGTGCTTATTGCTTTCCAATCTCCTAAAGTTTTCAAAATGGTCCTGATGCTTCCCTCGCCTATGTTGGCCATTTGCGATAACGTTTGTCGGCTTATGTGTTCGTGAGGTTTCAGTAACGAAAGAGCATAGTATAAGTGAGCATCGGTGAACCTGCACGCTGGACCGAATTCCGGAATATCAATCAGTCTCATTCTTCTCACCTGCCTTGGATCTTCTTTCGCTGATCGGTCTTGTGACCATGACAGCTTTGTTAAGGGAAACGTCAAGGGTCGTGGCGATGGTGAAATGATCGAATCCATCGGAATACATGACGAGAATGCCGGCATCGATGGGATCCACATTGGTCAGCTCTATCAATTTTTTGATCCTTTCTTCTTTATTGTGTGAATGCAGCAGTATCTCCCGAACGGCGGGATCTTTCGCAGGGTTCTCAAGTGCCTTCTTCTTATTGTGAGAAGGTGCAACGGCCTCTCTGCCGCCTGCCTTGTCGCGTATAGACAGAGTGGTCCTGCATACGGGACAGATGCTGATATGATTGATGTTCATCTTCCCGCTGTATCCGCAGCGTTTGCACATCGCTTCAACAACCTCGGATACAATGTCTCTCGATTCACAACGAGGACATTTATCAGGCAGAGGATGATCGGCCAGATGATTCCATATGTTCTTACACGTGAGACAGATATATTTTTCTGTGGTCGTGTTCCAGAACTTTGACGAGCATTCGGGACACGATTCCGGTTCTTTGTTCTTGCTCATCCATCGGAACGAACATTGTTTGCAAACATGCCGGAACATGTTCTTGTTATTCCATGTCGTGCTGTTACACGCCGGACATTTACCGGGTTCCTTTTCGGATCCCCACATGAACCCGCAGACCAGACATACAAAGGGAGGAACAGGAAGACCTTTCTGACTGTCGATCTCGGCTTTTCTCATATCGACCATGGCCTTGAGCCGGGTAACGCCGTCACTGCCGGTCCCCCAATCTATATCCTGTTCAGAACTCCTTATCATGCCACCTCCCCATATTCATTTAGGATTATTGCGACCGATAAAAATGTTATCGAATGACATGTCGTAACTTAGGTAAATCGCATAGTACCAGCAGTATACTTATGATAAAAATAATAGTAACTTAGGTAAGTCGTATCAGTACAACGACAGAGGGTCGTTCGTGAACGCGGAATCGTTGACGATAATGTTCTTTCTGATGTACGCATCCATGATCCGGTCGAAGGATCTGCGTATCTCCTCTATGGATAATCTCATGTGTACGGCGATGGCTTCCGGGCCCATGCCGGTGAAATGCAATGACAGAACAGCGGCATCGAATTCGACGATCTCCAATTTCTTCATCAGATCCGGTATGTACTTGGTATGATCGTTGCGGTGTTCGTACATGTAATCTGCGACATCGGACCATTCGTCGTTCTTGGAAGGATCTGATACGCGTGCTGTGAACTGCTCCGCAGTGATGTTCAGCATTGCAAGCAGATCGTGCAGATACATCGTCGCAACGGGGATCTCCCCCTCCCACAGATATATGAAACTGAAATCGTCGGTGTATGTATACCTGAGAGAGAACCTCTCGTTGTTCCAGAAATCGATGGTCATCTCCTTAGCCTCGTCGGGTTTGGGCTTGCCGCATCTGGGACAGGTACTCCAATCGTCCTTCGTGGATACCCAGGATACTTTGCAGAAATCGCATACTATGGTGTAGGAATTCTTCTTCTGATAGCACGCAGGGCATCTGCTGTGGGGTGTATTGGATCTGTTGATATAGAACAATCTGCAGCTGACGCACAGCATCATCTTCGGGGTCTCGTTCCATTTGCGGGATTTACAGGACGGACAGATCTTCACTTCATTGGATGTTTTACCGGGTCTTGCTTTCCACTTATATCCGCAGCGCCTGCATTGAAGTTTGTAGAAGGGGGTATCCCAGATCTGAGATTGACAGCTCGGGCACCGCTTGGGTTTCTCGGCACGCATCTTCCATGTATGTCCGCATCCGTAACACATATTGAGTTCCGTTCGTTCGCTGTTCCATTTTGTGGTCTTGCATAAAGGACATTTCGAAGGGAGAGCTTCTGTGCGTTTGATCCATTTGTGTTCGCATTGGTTGCATACCAGGGTATCTTCGGATTCCAGTTCCAGGGAAGAATGACCGCACTGAGGGCAAGGTTCATTGATATTCCCCATATTCCACTTTCTGTTGCATACTTTGCAGGTGATTTCCCTTTCGACGGGAACGTACCACTTGGATAATTTGCATAAAGGACACAGTTTGGGATACCTGTCGGTCTTCGAGATCCAGAATCTGTTGCATTTGTAACAGTACAGTTTGATATTCGGAAAGAGATCGCAGGACATCCGCTCTATCTTTGCTGCCGGTATACTCGACACCGGATCGGTTCCGATCGAGGTATCAGACCTCATCTTTTCTCCTTTTCAGAGACATGACCACGAAAGCGGCGATCATCACGACAATGATCAGAATGATCCATATCACGTTCGGATAGTTTCTTTCTCCGTCGACGACCAGTTTTCCATCGTATCCGATCCATGAATCCTTGTACGATCCTTTGCAGTGAACGGTGACATCGCTTCCGCCGAACACGAATTCTCCCATCTGAGGCATGCTCCCTTCGAAGTATGCATCCTCCAGTTCCCTGTTGTCATAGAATGCCATGTTACCGATGCTTTCCAATGATCCCGGGAACGTCAGGCTGACGATGCCTCTGCAGCCGTAGAAAGCTTCGTTGCCGATACTCTTCAGGCTGTTCCCGAAATTGATCTTCTCAAGAGAGATATTGTTGCGGAACGCATGCGCTCCTATGCTCTCGACATCGGGGAAATCTATTCTTTCGAGAAGAGACTGCCGTGCGGAACTGTTGAAGAACGCCGATGCTCCGATGCTCTTTATCGTTCCTCGAACTTCGATCGTTTCCAACGAGTAATAATAATCGAAACAGCTCGGAGGTATGTCGGTGATGCCTGAACCTATCACCAGCAGTTTCACCGAGGTACATACGCGGAAGGACCCTTCGTGTATGCTCGTGACGGTATCTGGTATGATCACTTCCGTAAGCGAATAACACATACGAAATGATTCAAATCCTATGTACTCGGCGGAATGAAGATCCATGTTGGAAAGTTTCCCGCACTCTCTGAATGCTTCGTCTGCAACTATCTTCAATCCCGCTGGGAATGATATGGTCTCAAGATCATCCGCGTGATAGAACGCACGGACACCTATCAACGTTACACTATCGGGGATATGCACCTCTCTGACATTTGTGTTCCTAAAGGATTCGTTGCCGATGGCCATCACGGTGTATTCCGTTCCCCCGACCGACACATGCGATGGAATCATGATGACCGTACCGTCGATCAGGGAATGTATCGTGGCTTCGCCGTCCATGACATAATAACCTATAGAAAATCCACTGCCGCTGTAGATGCGGAGATCGAGAACCTTGATACCGGAACCCCATCCCGATGTTCCCGATAAATGATACAATTCCACGTCGGATGGTATTGCCGACGGATCGATGGTCGGCTTGTCTCCGAGGAAATATATCCTTTCCAACGAAACGCAGTCGCGGAACGCATTGGCAGCGATCCGTTTCAATGTGACCGGAAGAACAAGGTCCGTCATACCTTCGCATCTGCCGAAGGCACCGGCGGATATCTCGAACATCTGATATCCTTCAAGCGAGGATTGTATCGTCACTGTTTTTTCGGAAGAATCGAACCCTTCGATGTTGGACCAGTACGGATCGCCGTCACTGCCGGACCCGTGAGTGTTGTACGAATACATCCCGAAAGGAGATTCATATTCCGCAGCATCGGATATCGATGTTCCGGCAGACAATATCGCAAGGACGCACAGCGATATCGCGATCGGAACGAGATACCGTTCTTTCATCAGGCTCTGTCCCCTTCGATGTAATTCTTCGGGAGAACGTAGATCTCTCCGTCTTCGTCGAGACCGACCCTGGAATCTACTTCGTAGACATCCTTGATCAATTCCCTGGTGATCACTTCCTTCGGATCCCCGATGGTCACCACCTCGCCTTCTTTCATTATGATGCAGACGTCGCAATACCTTGCCATCAGCGAGATATCGTGTTCCGCTACCATGACGGTCATATTGGTACGCGCCATCGATCGAAGATACTCCATGACCTGCAGTTTGTACTTCATATCAAGATGAGCGGTAGGTTCGTCGACAAGCATCAGCTTCGGTTCTTGGACATAAGCTTTAGCGATCATCGCACGCTGCCTTTCCCCGGACGACAGTAAAGAGACCTGTTTCCTTCTCAAATGGTCGATGCCGAAGGTCTGCATCGCTTTCCTTGCCATCTTTTCATCTTCGGGATCCTCCCACCATATCTTGTTGACAAAAGGGTATCTTCCCAACATCACCATGTCCATGACGGTCATCCCGAAGGTGGGGCCCGCTTCCGCGGGAACCGATGCGACCAGTTTCGCAACTTCCGCAGGTCTCATTTGACCGACATCCGCACCGTCGATCGTGATGTTCCCGGATGTCATCCCATGGATCTTGCAGATGCATTTCATCATCGTGCTCTTCCCACATCCGTTCGGTCCTATCAGACCGACCATGACTCCCTTTCCGACCTTGAAATTGATATCTTTCAAGGCTTTGTAATCCTCGAAGGTCTTGTTGAGCCCGGTTATCTCCAGGAGCTCATCCATCATACTCACGCCCCTTCCGGATGAGCATGTAAGCGAACACCGGCGTACCGATTATCGCGGTGATCGCACCGACCGGCAATTCCAGAGGGATCATCACCGTCCTCGCCAACAGATCGGCGAACAGCATCAGCATCGCACCTATGACCATGCTTGCGGGCATGATGAGACGGTGATCGCCTCCCAATGCCATCCTGCATGCGTGCGGTACCACCAATCCGACGAATCCGATGATCCCCACGAATGCAACGCACAATGCGGTCAGAACGGAGGCCATGATCATCATGGTCCTCTTGAACAGTTTGACATTCATTCCGAGCTGTTTTGCTTGATCCTCACCCATCATGAATAAATTGAACTCACGCGCCCACACCATGGCGATAACGGAAACGAACATCGCCGGAATGAATACGATCCAAGCATTCTCCCATGTTATATTGGCGAAGGATCCGTACAGCCACCACATCGCGTTTGTTAGATTATCCTTGGCTAAGGACAAAAATATCGTCTGAACGGAACCGAATGCGAATCCCACTATCACTCCAGATAAGATGTAATTTGTTGCTGAACCTCCTGCTCCCTCGGCAACCGACATGGTGATGGCGAACGCTATCAATCCGCCGATTATCGCGGTCACGGGTATGATGTACAATGTGTTCGCATCGACGAACGGGATCGATATACCCAGTGCAATCACAGCAACGGCAAAACATCCCGCTCCGGAAGACACTCCCGTGATGTAGGGATCCACCAACGGATTCCTGATTATGGCTTGATACATGCAGCCGGCAACAGACAATCCAGCACCCACGGCGATGGCCGCCAATGCCCTCGGCAGTCTTGCCTGATAGATGTACAGTTCCACCGTATTCAGGTTCTCTCCGCCTTTCTGTATGGCGGATATCAACGCCGAGACCGCATCGCTGACCGGAATGATGCCTCCCGACGATATCGATATCGATATCAGGAATGCAACGATGGACATCAGAACACCGAAGACGCATATCAGAACGAATCTCCTTTTCTTGCGTTCGATCTCACTCTCGTCGATATCCTCCATCGATCTCTTCATTCCCTTGAGACCTTTGCGGGTGCCGTTGATCATCTTCTTGATCTTCGTTTCTTTCACGGCATCGTCCGTATCGGAGTTTATACCGCTGTCCGCTCCCGGGCTCAACTCTTCCAATTCTTTATTCCTCATATGAAAACCTCAATAACGCCTCACGAAGAGGATGACAATACCTACGACGAATATCGCGAGTGCGACCCATGACCAATGTTTGAATCCGACTGATTCCAATACACTGACATCGGTACCTTCGGGGTTGGGTCCGGCGGTCGTCGATATGCAGTAGACGGCACCGAAGTCGTTCGCGGCATACACCTTGCCGTCAATGACGGTCGCCTGAACCATGGAATAAGAATCTACGGTGAACGGACGGAGCAGTATCCTCCATATCTCGGATCCATCCTCGGAGTCGATGGCGGTCAATCCGCCTCCCGTCGGCCAGAATGCTCCCGATGAATAATCTATTCCGTAGAGTACCCCGTCAGCCAGGGTCAGAGGGCCTTTGATCAACTGATATTTCTGTGATACCCAGACGACCTTCCCGTTCCAATCGAATTTGTAGACCGCGGGGATGATATCTACCTCGTCCCCATCAACGGTCGTGAGCGTCCTGCTCCCTGCATCGGACTGAGATACATAGGAATAGAATCCGTCCCTGTCGGCGACAGGGGAAGTGGAAAGTATATCCAATCTCCATAATTCCTCGGAACCTCCGAGACCTTTCCCCGTAGCGGGATCCAATGCCACCAGATATCCCGCAAGGGAACTCAGTCCTCCGTCGGTACATCCAACGAGTAACACCTTTCCGTCCGGACTCACGGATACCGAAGCGGCAGAACCGGGAGTACCGGGGTGCGGTTTGTTCTCGGCATCGAAATTAACGACCTGTTTCACCCAGACCGCTTTTCCTGTGCCTATGTCCAGGGCATGGACGTAGCCGTCATAGTTCCCTATGAACAGCATTCTCTTTCCGTTGACTTCGGAGATAGTGGGTGCATGGAAGTAAAAACAGCCTATAGTGTGTCCTTGAGGATGATACTTCCACTGTAATTCAAATCCTGAGTCTCTTGTTACGGCATAACAATAGACAAATCCATCCGCGGAACCAAAATAAAGTGCTCCGGAGTCATATACGGGAGTTGTCCCCCCTGTTACGAATATCCTCCCCGACCAAGTGACGTTGCCGTCGGAGTCCAGGGGAGGGTTGAAAGGTATCTCTTCGATGTCCAGGACATCGCCGGTGAATCGATCGAAACAATACATCTTACCGCATGTGGAATTCACGATCAGCATGTCATCGACGATCAGGGGCGTGGTGACCTCGTATCCCGAACCGTAATCCATCATGTATTTCCATACTTCATCGCCGGTGAATCGATCCACGCAGTGAACCCACGGATTCTTGTCTGTGCCCCCGGTACCGAATGCTCCGCCGGTGGTGTGATACAGCATATCATCGGCAACGATCAATCCGGAATCGACGTATCCTGTGGAGTATGTGTTGAACCATTCCGCTGGAACAGCGGGGTTATCCGGTCCCGAGGACGTTGATACTCCCGACGCCGATGATGATCCGCCGAACGATGTCCAAACATACGGATTGTCGGGCGTTGCGACCGGAGCAATGGAAACGGGATAGAATCCCACGGCGAATATCCCTCCGGAATACGATGACGATAAAGACAGATCGGAACGGTATCTCCATGATCCTTCCCAAGTGTATATCTTCCAATCAACGGAGACGGGAGATGTTCTTGATGATAATCCTTCGATGGTCAGACCTCCGGATGTATCGATGTCCAATCCCCACGATCCCGCGGCGGATTCCACAGCCTTACCGTATGTCCCCGGTTCGGCATCGGCCCAGTATGTACGACCGTTGCCGAGATCGATAAGAACTATATCAGAGGGTGCAGCATCCGAACTAGAGGAAGAAAAAGATGCTACAGGCATCAACAGTAAAACGGAGATGATAGCGATTACCGTCAATCGATACCTCATGCTCTCACCCTCTGATACTTTAGATAAGCGCGATAGTCGTCGCCGAAGAATTTAGGAACAAGATCCATGGGATCCTTCTGAAGGAACGGATCTGGATGCAGTATCTTGGCGATCAGTTCCGCCGCCTCCGATAAACGCGGCCCGGGTCTCGACAATATGTCTGCGGAGTCTCCGGAGAAGATGTAGATCTCGCCGTTGCGGTATGCGGGTGTTTCTCTCCAAACAGGATCGATCCTGTCGATGATCTTGTTGTAATCTTCAAAAGATGTCACCGATCCTTCGTAAATTATGATGATGAATTCCGGCTGTTTCAAATGGATCTGTTCTTTCGAGACCATGAACCATGACGTGTTGTTATCGAAAACATTCCTTGCCGATAGATTTGATATGATGTCGGACATGAAAGTATCCGCACCGGATGTCCACGGAGAAGGATCCGCGGACAAAGAAACGAATACCCTCTTCGTTGCCTGTATCCCTATCACTCCTCTCAGGATATCCATGGTCCCGCGTGCGGCGTTGATCGCCGAGTTCGCATTATCGGAAAGTCCCAATGCTGCGGCGGTGATCCAAATGTTATCGTACAGAGTTTCAATGCTCACCGAATCGTACAATACAACACAATCTATCCCCGACTTGCGGAGACGGTCGGCCATGCTCACATGTTCTCCCGTTCCGCCCTCGCAGAACACAAGGTCCGGTGCAAGCTTTATGATCCATTCATAGTTCGGATCGATATAACCGCCGATGACCGATATCGAACCGTTCCTGCGGCCGTCGAGTATCTCCTGAGGATAATCGCTGTACAGATCGGTTCCCACGATGAGATCGATCCCTCCCACGGAGGCTATCGTCTCCGTGACCGAAGGAGCAAGGGATACGACTTTCAGTTTCTCTCCCGTCCGATAAGAGAATCCGTCCACGGCGTAACTGTAATATGTGAATCCGGTGGCATCCGTCCCGGGTATCATGCTGTCGGGACCGGCGGCTCTCGCCCAGCATAAGATGTCATGCTCATCGGCAACAACCGTCGATGGATCTTCGACGGCTTCCCATTTTCCCGACGATATCAGATACATCTTCCATTCCATTCCGGAGAGATTTACCTGTTCGTCCACAGAATAAACAATAGTTTTCGCTTCATCCCGATACACCAGATCGTATCCGTTGATGTGGCATGCCTCTTCCAACGCAGTATATCCGTCCATTCCGTCGGTGAAGGTCATCTCTATCCACACGGTATCCCAATATCCGAAGTCGATGACAACCCCCTGTCTGGCATCCTTCTCGCTGGAAGTGAATCCCATAGCGGGAGCAAGGATCATCATTGCAACAACAAGTACTAACGAAATGGCAAGTTTGGTCTTGGTGATCTCCGTGATGAATTCCCCCGTAAGATATTCCAATATCCGTTTTGATAAGCAGATATGGAGGTATCGTCCAACTGTATCATCAAGAAAGATATTTAATCGTTTTGAAAATGAAAATCAAATGAAAACACATAATGCAATAAAGTTCTGGCACACATGCAACCGAATTCTGAAAGAACGGACATCGGCGGCATCTCCGCATATCTGTCAGCATGGATCAGTCGCTGGTGATATCATCCAGCGATTTGATATATGTTATCAGAGAATAAATGTCATGCATTATGGAAAAGAACAATGAATTCGAAAAACAAAACAGGAACAAGATAAAGTGAAATGAAATGAAACAAAATAGGATCAAATAAAATATCATCAAAATAAAATATCATCAAAATAAAAATCTGAAAAAGTTTACAAAGATGTTTTCCGATCCGAGTTCAAAGATACATGCAGAGTCTCTTGATCCAATCCTCTGCTTCCGCTTTCTTCGGATGTTTGTTCTCCAGATCCGCGAACTCCGCACCGTGTTTCTTTGCGGACGGATCGAATCCGATCATCAGATGGCACAGCTCGTGATACAGGCAGAAGTCAAGCACGAACTCGGGGATCATGTCCGTATCCAGAACACTGGAGACGGAGACCACTTTCATCAACACGGAGCAATGTCCGATCTTTCTCACGTTGGACTCCTTGGTCCAGCTCAGGTGTACTCCGTCGATCCCCTCGGCGAGTCCCGCGGCCTTCAGCCGCTCGTAGGACTCGGAGAGATCCCTGTGTTCTCCTTTCGATGATCTCGTCAGGTTCCTGCTTCTCCTGAGGTAGATGGGCTGGCATCTCTCGCTGAACTCGGGCGCCGTCAGCCAGTCGCACATGTCCTGGGAGTATCCTCCTTCCTCTTCTCCCATTATCTTGGAGAAAAGCGAAGTGCACAATCCCTCGATGACGCTCTCCGGAGCGTTCTCAAGGTAATCCGAGATCTTGAAGTCCGCCCACTTGTAGGACCTCTGCCAGCGGACCTTCATCTCTTTGAAAGAGACGAATTCCGCTTCCACTTTTTCAAATCCGAAGTCGTTTCCGATCCTTTTGAAGATCGCTGTCAGCATTTCTGCGTTTGTCATTTCTAGCTCCTTGACAGGGAGTTTTCCCTGTTGGCGGAACGGCCAGACGAACGGTTTACGTGACTTTTCCAACCAGAGAGGAAAAGGCACGATAAATCCGGAGACGATAGTGAAGCAAGGGAAAACTCACAGGAGCGAAGAAAGGACCAGAATGCGACAGCGGCAATAAGAAAAAGGACGGAAACCATCCGGATCCTCAATATCATCGAATCAATGGTATCTGATCAATATTGTCAAAAAATGATATTGGAAATGGTTTTTAAGAGGTTTTCATGTTTCGAAGTATCTCAATTCTTGTTCTTGCGCACCACCACGACAGTGCAGCATACCATCGCTGCGATTATCACAACTGCAAAGATCATGATCAGGACCATGTCTATGTCAGAGTTTCCGGATCCTCCCGCTGTACCCGAAGGCAGATATTCCGCGGCATACAGGGAGAAGTGTGTCAGACCGATCACGATGTAACCTCCGCTGTAGACAAAGGGTACATTGTGAGTGGTGTTGTCATCGCCGATATAGGTGACGTACACATCACTTACCGACCCGTGTCTCGGAGGGAGGTACGGAAGAGACACTTCGACGGTATCCCTGAAGTTGTGCACATCCACTCCTCCCGATTTGACGGTCAGTTGGAAGATCACGGCATCCTCGGAGATCAAAGCCTTCTGAGCTTCGCTGAGAGTACTGCGGTCCACGATCTTCACATCGATCTCGACCTTTCCGTCAGCTGCGGACGGAGCAATGTTCTTCATCACGGATGACGGGATCACGATGGTTCCGTTGGGTGTGGATATCTTCAGCGACGCGCCGGAGTCGGCAAGCGTACGGAACGATTCCACAACAACGCTGCTTGTTCCCGCATCAAGGTTGACAACAGTCTTGACTCCATCATCGGTCGCATCCTTGGCGATATCCGCGATCCTGTTCACTTCGCTCGTTCCGAGCACTGTGGATGATCCTGATCTCACTGTGGAAGCGTCAACCTCTTTGGTTCCGGATCCGTTGCCGTTGTTGTTATTGTTGTTGCCGTTGTTCCCTTCGTTGTTGTTCCCTTCATTGCCGTTGCCGTTGCCGTTCCCTTCATTGGGATCGGTGACGGTCACCGTGCAGTATGTCGTTACGTTGTTGGATGTCGTGACGGTTATGACCGTGCTGCCTTTGGCAACAGCAGTGATCACTCCCCCGTTAACGGTGGCTATCGAGTTATCGCCGGATGTCCATGTCACAACTTGGCTCGCGGTTGAAGGCAGAACCGTTGCGGTGACAGTGGATGTTCCGCCGACCTGGAGGTTCACTGAGGTTTTGCTCAGAACGATCGATGTCGGAGTATTGGGATCAACACCGCCGCCGGGAACTGTAACGATACAGGTATCCTTCACCGTCGGATCTGACAAGAGCTTGACGGTTATGACCGCTGTTCCTCCTTTCTTGGCGGTAATGACTCCCAATTGATCAACGGACACAATATCGGAATCTGTCGATTCCCATGTCACCGTCGACTCGGAGTTGATGATCATGAGCTCCAACTGATAGGAGTTGCCTATCTGAAGGGTCATGGTCTCCGGATCGAGAACAACCACTGCGGGCCCCCAGACCTCGACCTCGCACTCGGCGTATTTCGAGGGGTCGGAAACAGATACCACTGTCACAACGACTTTCCCGACTCCGATACCCATTACTTTACCGCTTTGATCCACCGTCGCGATATTATCATCGCTGGTGTACCAGCGTACGGTACGGTTGTCGGCATCTGTGGGATTCACGGTTGCAACAAGCGTGTCGTAGCTTCCCTCTCTGATGAGAAGTGTCGGTTGGTCAAGGGTCACATCGATGACGGGTTTCGTTATGACGGTGACGATACATTCAGCATAGATCGTCGGATCGTCATCGGATGCGGCGGTAATCACTGCCGTTCCGGTTCCGAGAGCGGTCACGTTCCCATCGGTATCCACAGATATGGCGGATCCGTTGCTCGAAGACCAATTGATGTTCTTGTTCGCAACGTTGTCAGGCATCACCTGGGCAACGAGTTTTTGCGTTCCGCTCGAAACAAGGTCCAGTACATACTGTCCGGAGTTGTTCTTCTCAAGTCCTTGGATAACAACACCGATTACGGAGACCTTCACGGTCACATCGCACTCGGCGTATTTCGTCGGATCTGCGGAAGACGCTGCTTTGATCTTGGCGGTGCCGTTACCGACTGCGGTCACTTTACCGTTTTGATCAACGGTTGCAACATGCACATCGGAAGAAGACCAATCGATCCCGTTCGGTGCTCCGCTCGGCGATACGGTTGCGACAAGAGTCGTCTGTTCACCGGGCTGCATGGCCAATGATGATTCATCGAGGGTAACGTCCGTCACACTGTACAATGCCGTGCTGACAACAATGGTGCAATCCGCGGTCGCATTACCTGCGAAAGCCGTTATCACGGCGGTTCCCGCGGAGATACCTCTGACCCTTCCGTTCGCATCCACCGTTGCTACGCTGTCATCCGAGGATGACCATCCCAATGATATGCCAGAAGGTGTCACATTGGGCGCAAGCTGCAGAATGGATCCGACATAGATAGATTCGTTGTTATTGCCGAAATCGATCGTTATGTTAACGGCTTCTTTGTACAACGGAACTCCGATCATCGATTTGTCGCCGACGTTGTCAACGAAGGAATAGATATTCTCGGTTCCCTGGTCCATGTATTTCCAATCGGATCGATCGATGGATGCTTCATCGGTGATGAAGAAATAGTGGTCTTGGTCGTAATAGTAACCCTGAGATGAACCGAAGTTGTTCAATGACACCCACGAGTACGTCCCCGTTCCGAAATGCAGAACATGGAGGTTCCATGTTCCAGTCTTACCGTTCACGCTTGTGATGTTCTTCGATGGACCCAATGTAGCAACACTGTTGCCAAGCGACGCGAACGCTTCCGCGGGCGTCTTACCGGATGCGGAATACCACTGTGCGGAATCGCCGTCCTTCACGAAGAAGTTGAATACGTTGTCGTCAACGAAACCATACGTTCCGACAACACCCGGATCGTTGTAGAACATCAACTGTCCGTTCAGTCCGGCCCTGACAGCCTGACTGGTATAGTTACCGGATTCCAGAGGAAGATCTATCCTCTTCGCGGCCATCTGTCCGGGTTTGTCTTCGAACACCACGAGACCCTTCATCGACAGTTGATACGGAACTAGGTAGATGTACGCTGTTCCGTTCTCTTCAGTATATCCTCTTCCGAGGACTATGGATCCGTGAGTGTAGTCACTCTTTGCAATGTACACGGGTTTCGAAGTGGCAGAGAACGTACCTATATCGAATACATAGAGGAATCCTGCGGCAGATCCTTGTCCAACGTTCACATATCCGCGTCCGTTGTGAATGATGAATTGTGATGTGGCTCCTCTGTAGTCAAGATACACATTGAAATCCATGGTTATCTCGCCGTCTGCGGACAAAGACATTCTTTTGATGTAGGAATTGGTGGTGTCTGTGCTTTCTTCGTTGAACAATCCGCTGTTGTATGTTGTGATGTACAGCTTATCTCCATCGATGGTAAGCCACCCGTCATCTAGGTATCTGCCGTCAAGACCTAATCCTGTTCCGGCTTTCTTGGAACCGTTTGCGAGATTGATCGAACAGATGTTCGCTGTATTCGGTTTACCGTCGGATGTTGCGGTTGATTCGATGTAGTAGAGATAATCATCGGAGAACACGGGCGCGGAAGTGGTTCCGTAGATGTAGTGCCAGTCTGTAACGGATACACCGTTATTCCAAGCACCGTCCGTGACGTAATTTATGGTCACGTTCCCGTTGTTCTCATCAATGGAGAATTTCTTCAACAAATCTCCCGCAAACAATCCGTACACATAGCCGTCGTTGTAGAACGATGCCTTTATATCGGAACCGAATGAAGCCACGACATTCAGATCTTGGTCGTAGACCTTGTCGTCTTTGTAGTGGATGATGTATCCGTTACCGTATCCGAGATAGACATAGTACGGAGCACTCTCCACGATCGCATCTTGATACTGAACGGATCTGACAACCTCTCCGTTGAGAGCATCATTCTTGTAGAGCATGTTGCTTACATAAGTGTAGACATAACCGTCAATGATCAAGGGCGTACTGGTGATTATCCATGAACCCATTCCTCCTCCGGTCGTCTTATCACTTCTGAAATCCCACTGATGCGCCCAATCGGAAGTTGATATGGGTGTTTTCACATCTATGAACGGTGATGTCACATTGGATTGTGAGAAATACCTGAAGTTCACAGACACCGTGATATTCTCACCCTGAGGCACAACAGTCAGTATAGATCCGTATTCGATCGATTCACTGTCTCCGACTTTGACGATCCAATTTAGGACCTCAAAATTATTGGACGGAACAGAGAATGTTGCAGTACCCTCCATGAATAAGGAACCGTTGATAAGATTGGATCGTGCTCCATCTTTTTCATACACGGCTTTTACAAGGTCACCATCGTAATATATTCTGTAACCTGAAGCTACCGATTCCCATACTTCGGTCCATCCGGCGGGAATATGGTTCTCCCCGAGAATCAAGATCTCAGGGTCGCAGTAATACGTTATCGTACCGACATCGGCACATCCGAGGAAGGCATTTGCTCCAATGTTGATGACCGTGGAAGGTATGGTTACTTCCGAAATTCCGAAGCATCCGTTGAAGGCTCCGTCTTCGATCGTTCTCAATCCTTCATTAAGGGTTACCTGCGGAACATCGCGGTTCTTGAATGCATTCGCTCCTACGGTAACCACAGTGTTCGGTAATGTAACATTGCCGCTCATTGTAGACAAGGTTCCTCTGACAGCTGTTTTATCCGCGTTGTACAATATCCTGTCTGCGTACGAGTAGAATTGACTGTCGGGATCAACGACAAATGAAGTTATGTTCATGCATCCTTCAAATGCGATCTCCACATTATAGGCGATATTTTTTGAGATGAATACAGATTCGAGATCTTCGATGTTCGAGAATGAATCTTGATCCAATGCAGATATGTTCTCCCAGCCTTGAACAGAACGCAATTTGGTCGAATTTGTGAATGCGTTCTTTCCGATCGATGTGTTCTTTCCAGCTATGATAAGATCAAAAGGCATAGATGGTCCAAGTATACCTCTACCATCTCCAGTGTCATATTCAGAAAATAACATATCTCCAATCTTTGTTCCATTTCCTGCTATAACGATTTTTTCAAGGTTCGCAGCGCCAGTGAAACTCGACACAATTAAATTTGTCGTTATATTGCTCGGTGCTGCTTCTCCGGTTTCTAACCATGCTTTGTGAAGACTTGCATATCTTACTGAGGTGTCATCATTGAGAACGATTCTTTTGAGACTGACACAATCTACCAAAGGGTAAAATACTAATTGATAACCACGATCGGCATCTGATGTATTCAGTTGACCTCCATCCATTACTCCTGAAACTGTAATTGATTCTAATCCAGAACAGCCTTTGAGGAAATATTTATTGAAAACTTCACTTGTTCCCAGAAAAGTAAATCCTGACAAGTTGGGACTATCTCCAAAAATGGCTTTTGAAGTATTGACATTGACAGTAATGGATGGACTTAGGAATATTACGTACCTTAAATGTTCTCCAAATGGAGAATCCAGATTACCAAGGCCGTATACTCCTGTGATTGATACATCTCCTGTATTGTTACTTTTCCTGATTGTGGCAGGAATGACAAGACAGTAATCATCAGTAGGAATGTTATCAGGAAGAATCTGGTATGTACGCAGATCTGCTGTATTGGTGTTTACACTTTGACTGTAGTCTTCCCTTGTGAGAGTATAGACAGTGTCAACAGTTTTCAGTGCGGAGACATCGATATCCAAATATCCATATCTCAATTTTAAGGTGAGCCAATTGGGAATGCCTGTATCATAAGCAAAGCTCATTTTCAGAATCTTATTTTCCACACTCCATGATGTTACATTATTTAATTGAGTTATTTCGAATGTGGAATTTTCTAAATCGAAAATAAGGTGATATCCGTCAATACCGTCCAGTGTGTATCTGAATAATGTTCCGGTGATTTTGCACATCGGAGTTATTTCTTCCACTTCATCAACAAATATTGAACCCTGCAATCTCCAAACAAAAGTGTCGGAATATGCCATAGTTCTATCTGCAGGATGTAGAACTAAGTCGCCATTAACATCGTTTATAACTATCCCGTCATACGGGGTTTCTATCGTATCTGCCGATACATACTGCTCAGAAGTCAGCAAAGGTATGGCCGAAACAGATAAGCATGCAATAAGGATTATTGCCAGGAGTTTTACTGTTATTTTCATTTGCAATCCTCTATCGAATTGAAAAAATAATGGAAAGGGTTTGATAGAGCACTCATTCTTTTCAGAAGGTGACAGTGTCGTATATGATTGTCATCGCCGAACCCGAAGTCGCGATCGACAACGCGCTGTATTCTCTTTTGTTTTCTGCGTCGATGCCTCCTATTTTAATTATAATTGGAATATATCTCCAATTTGCTTATGATAAAGGTCCTCCTTCTATTTGTATTATCAAGAACTCCCCTGCTTTCTTACGTGTTATGTTTATATAAACTCTACATAATTGGTTCTATTACCGAAAATCTGGGTAAAAACCACATAACAGCGTTCCTGTTGGCAGCTATTACCACCCAAATAGAGCCAATGCCCCTGTAATAACTCAATTCTTATTCTAATAATAAAATATCTTAATATAATGTTCATAATAATCAATAATTCTACATCGCAGTGTATTCATAAAACGATCTTCAGAGAATCTGAATTCTTAGATCAATTCCATTGCCGCGGTCAATGCGGCTTTCCGTGCAAGGGGGGGATGTGCATCCCCTCCAATTATCAATGCATCGTTCTCCGTAATGCCGGTTTTTGCAATGATCTCCGATAACGCCGGGGATGCTTTCTCGACATCCCATCCCGGAGGCATTATTATCTTGCCGTTCCTGAATATGAATGTTGTGCATCCTGATGATCCCGCGCGGATCCCCGCATCCCTCTGCGCCATACCGTTCGTTATCTTTTCTGATACATCTTTGACAAGTACAGCCTGCTGACTGCTTCCGACGACACAATCCACCGGTTCCATGTTTATCATACGCAGCGGAAGCAGAGTTATCAGTTCCTTTCCATAATCGGATATGAACATTCCCGTTTGGAAGATCTCCACTAGCCCCGCCCGCATCATGATATCGGCTATCTTCCTTACACTTCCTTCTCCGATGTCGATGTATTCCGCAGCACGTCTTCTGCTTGTTTTTCCTTCCTCATTCAGGAACGAAAGGAGCATGTACGCTTCGACATCGCCGAAACATCTTGCGGGCCCTCGGGATCTCTTCCTGATGAGTATCATGAATATTGTTATCTTATATCACTAAAAAAACCATTCCGCAATGGTTCGATTGGACGCTTACTTATATGCCTTCTCAGGTCGCATTAGAAAAATGATACCGGATGCACCCGCATCCGTAATGAGTTTTTTATCGATATTACGGCGATCCTTTTCCGCGGATCAGGAACACCGCTGCAACAGCTACACAGGCAACGATCGCCGCAACGGCACCGATGATCAACATGGTGTTGTCGTTACCGTTATCCTCTCCTCCGGAATTGGCAACATTCCCGCTTCCGTCGGCTATGACCGTGACCTCTCTGTGATCGTCATTGCCTTTGCCGTCCGAGACGGAGATGTCCGTCGTTCCCGGAGATATGGCTTTCACGAGTCCGTTGTTGTCAACGGTTGCCACCGATGTGTTGCTTGATGTCCATGAGGACACGGCGGAACTTGCGGCGTATCGATATTCTCCGCCGGTCTTTATCTGTATGTCGTTGCCGATAATACGGAATATATCCGTTCCCTGCTGATTGTTGTTCCCTCCGTTTCCGTTGTTCCCGCCATTGCCGTTATTTCCTTCGTTATTCCCCCCGTTGTTACCGGGAAGGGTGTAATTCAGGGCTTTGACGGTAATGTTATCGAGAACATTCGTGAAGGATCTATCCCAATCTGCCGTAACAGGGGCTGTTGCGGATCTCATATATCCCACGGTCTGCTGTTTGATCGTAGCTCCGTTGCTGTCGACGAATTTCACAGTGCATGATCCTGTCTTGACGCCGTTCGGCATATTCGAAGGGGTCGCATTGGTATTGGCGCTGGCGTTGTTGTCAAAGGTGATCTGTCTCACGAGAGCGAAACTGTTGTACACCCCGGGATCATAATGCCCCAATGTCTCGCTGTATGTCCACGAACTCTTCCAATGGAATTGGGACCAATTTCTCCAGCTTCCGTCCAGAAGTTGTACGTCTCCGAGACCGAAGAAGCTGTTGAGCCATCCTACATACTCCGGATCATAGGAGCTTCCTTTGTATCCGTTGCTCATGTTCAGTTCGATCCCGAAAGAAGCACAAGCACTCTTGAATGCATCTGCGGCAGTGGATCCCGCTCCGGAGATCCAGAATCCGTCCTTTCTCTGCTGTTCGGTGAGGAAGGATGTGATGTAGCTGTTCGTGTTGTAATCTTCGATGAATTTGATGAAGAAGTACGCAGTGGAGATCGGTTTGTAATCCGGCACAGCATAAGTGGTGACACCGCCGGAGACGGTTGCTTTCGATGAAGTCAGGAAATAGGATGTTCCGTTGTTCATGTTCTTGTCGGAACTGCCGTTCAGAGTTGCGACATTCCATCCGAGCGGAGGCAGCCATTGGAATACCGCCCATGCACGGTCCGTTCCCGCATCGTTTCCGTTGACGGTCTGTATCCTTCCCGCGGCATCGATGTTCAGATCGTATGAGGAAAGTGCTCCCGTAACGATATCCTTCACTGTCGATCCGCTGCCGCTGTATTCTTTGACGGAACCGTCGACATCGGTAAACACTCTCGAAGTGTACGATGTTGCACCGTCGGAAGGATCCGCGACAATTGCGAACGACGAGAATGCCATCAATATGACCGCAAAGATCACTGTTGCTCTGACGGTCTTGGTGTTGCTGAATTTCATTCTATCACATCCCGGCCGTTATCCGGCCTCAATTTTTTCGGATGCTTAGAATCCGAAAGCATATATGCAGGGTCGAGTGCGATTATAAACATGCCCGAATTGGCACTATTCCGGTGGTAAAACGTGACTGCTGGGTTCAACGAGTGGGAAAATAAGTAAGGTCAGAGTTTCGGCTTGAAGATCCCGAGATTCTCCCTCACGGAGATGAGCACATACATAAGAGGTTGATCCACGACCTCCGAGATCTCCCTGCATCCCATGCCCTTATCATACTTGATGCATATCTCTCTTATAATTCCCGTTCTAGGGTTTTCCTCAAGTGGTTTTTTTACAGGTACGATCTCCGGCATCTCCGATGTATGCCACGCACGGGTCTTGCATTGAGGACATCTTTCCGGGAATCTTCCCGATCGCGGCGACCAACTATGGCCGCACTTGATGCAGGATGCCTCAAATGTGTTCTCATTCCATCGATACGAACCGCAGTTAGGACACCTCAGGGGTTTCTCTCCTCTCGGTTCCCACTGATAATCGCATTTGCTGCACGAACAAATATCGGGATTCGAAACGGGATGATAGTCTCTGATGTATTTCCCGCAATGAGGACAGGAGCATCCTGTCATTGTCATTTCTTCTCTTTCCATATGATCTTCCGCAGATGCACCTTTTCCGAAAGGATCGAAACCGTCCGAAAAACAGGCGCGTTGGTTCGTTTACCTATTATGTTCTTGTTTGATCTGTCGTGCGTGTAAAGATAATAATGAAGCCGAGAATATAACCCTTGTTCTTCGTCAATGTTCATATTATTCATTGTTCTTACATTACTGTTTTTTTGATATTATTTTTAACGCTGGCTATCAGTAAATTATTTAAATATCGTCTTTGGTAGCTGGATTATATCTCCAATGAACGATCTAAGGTAAACGGTAGCAATAAAAAACCTATTTTGTGATGCTGGCATCGCATCGGCATAGTATTCCGTTAACTACCAATTTTCGATTAGCTCCAACTGAAAATGAAAAATGCAATCTTGGGTTCGGAATTATCATGCCAGATGGAAAAATAAAACGATTCGGGCATCATCAGCATTTTTTCAGAAAGTATTAAATAAAACAGAATGGAGGGGTTGATACACGACCCCTATTTTCTGTTTCAGTATTCTTCAGGCAACAACACCGTCGTCACACTCCTATCCCATTCCGTTATGACATACACCTCGATCCCATCTATCGAATAATGGGAGAACAGAGTATCGGTCATCTTCCCTTCCTTCTCCGCCTTCAAGGCGTCTTCGTTCATCTTCTTGTCATCCACACTGAGGTTTCCCCAATCACCGTTCGAGTGATTGGCAAGACACTGTTGAACTCCAACCCTGAACAGGATATCCTTGTCCATCAGAGCCTTGACGCCGCATGTGGTGACGATCATCCCCGTTTCGAACAGCGGCAATCACATCACCTCGCTGCAGCGGATGATGTTCTTCGAAGCATCCATCAGACGAAACGCGGCGCTCACCATCATCTTCTTGTCTTTATTCTCGAAGGCAACGGCCATCGTTTCAACAGCGATACAGATATCGTTCTCGGCCTTGCAGAAACTCGGATCCTTCCTGACCATCAGATTCGCCTGTATATCAACGAACAGCGTCTCGATATCCACCTTCTCTCTGGTCAGTCTTTCCTTCAGCATCTTCGCATACTCGATCCCCGCGGGTTCAAGATAATATGTCAGTCTCTTGCATCTCCCGCGGATGTGTGCCTGTATCTTCCCGATCCATCCTTTCTCGATCAACTTCTTCAATTCGAGAGAAGAATGCGCTCTCGTTATTCCCAAAGCCATCGAGATACCGTCCTGAGTGGAACTGAAAGACATGTTCATCACGTCCGGCGTCTTGATGAATCTGCTCAGGTGCAGTATCACCCTCTCGCCGACGGTAACGAGTTTGATATCCAACGCGGATCCCGATGTTCCGGAATCTCTGACGTTCGCGCAGATACGGTCTCCCATCTCAGACCACCTCTGAGGTTGGGATCTCCGCGTAGTTGCCGTCTTCGTCCAAAGGATACCCGCAGCACGGATCGTCCTCCGCGACCATCCCGTGATCGAATTCCCCGCATTCTCTTATCCATGCCGCCAATCGAGTGATGCCGTCGGCATCTCCCGTCTCAAGCAACATCTGAAGATCGTATTCGGACCATCCGTATCTTACGATGCAGTCAACATCGCTTTTGGAGATGTAAGTGTATTTCATCTCGGCGAGCAAGATCGCCAAGTTGTCTCCGTTCATTTCACAAGTTTCTCTGAACTCTCTTTCAAGTTCAGCTGTTCCGTTGCATTTCGCTTCGTACATAGGTTTTTACCTCAGGGGCGAACCCCGAGACCCTGTCCGAAGAGCGGCAATACGCGGCTTGTGCCTGAGAAGAACAAAGTGAGCGCAGCCGAACGTAAACCGAGAAGAAGGCACAAGACCGATATGCCCGCTCAAGTTTTGGGCACGGGGGAAGCACAGGAGGTAAAAACAAACAAAGGAAGAAGCGAAACAACGGAACACACTCAACATCTTGCACAATGGTATCTCACAAAGGTCCATGGATCCCGTCCGAACACGGTCGATCCAAATTTTCATTCAGCTTGCCTGTAATATGCTAAAAACATTCGTCAGACATTCAGTAGAATACTAAACCAATAAGTTATGATAAGATTATCGGGATTTGTGTCCGTAAAAAAGCGTCCTATCCAGATATGTTTCAAGGTACATGAGGGTACCTATGAGCGGATGGAAAGAGAGATAGAAAGACACAACAAAGGTACGCGTGCGGAATTCCTGAATGATGCGGTAAAATTCTATTTGGATTACCTGGAGAATAAACATCTTGAGGAATGGAAAATGCAGAACGAGTCTCCACAAGACTGATGAAGGCGAAGGATCGAGAACGCGGAAAGTTCCCCATACCGGCCGAAGGCCCGTATGATCGACCCTTGTACAGTGTTTTCTTGATAATCTTTAATATTAAGTTGTTAATTTAACATTTCCAAAGTAAAAATTATTAATAAATTTTCAATGAAATGATCCTCAGCGGAAATGAAAAAATCAGCAGGAAAATAATACATAATCTACATTTTCTGTATTCGCTGGTGATATTATCCAGTCAGAATATGAAATAATTCGAATATTCGTATAGAATTTCCAATGATAAAAATGTTTACATTTGAATGTTAATTTAACAATCCTTTTATTACAAAAATTTATATGGGAACAGTTGTGATTATGTCCCGTGGGATGAAGGAGGGAAAGAGCGCATTCCGATGATATCGACCGGAGAGGATCCGCCGCGAGGGCAGACGATCCGGATCGGACATCTCAACTGCCGTATGACCGAAAAGAATGGTATAATGGAGATCGAGAGATAATGATGAAACACGACATAGGACTGTGTCCCTATCTCAACGGGATGGAGTGCGTGATAAGACGGGACAGGTATTCCGAGGTGGAAGACCGCAAACTGCCTTCCGACAGGGATCTGTGCCCGTTGTCCTGCAAATGTCCGTTCGCGGACGAACATCCGGGATGCAGAGACTGGATGGAAGTGTTCTTCCATCTGGGGTTGTTCGAAGACTGTTATCCCGAATTCTCCGTGATATTCTGCGACGACATCGTTTACATATTGGACGGCCGAACATTGATGAGAAGATCGTACGATAGCGAAGGATCCGTAGTATTCGAGACGGTGGAAGCGTTCATCGAAGACATAATATCTCAGAGACACGAAGAATGAATCTTCAATATCGTACTTTCATTTCCTTATAGTAAAAACTACAAATTTCCAATGAAATAGAAAATTGTTAATTTGATAATTATTTGCTTATCAGTCGTCGAGATCCTCTTCAGACAGTTTGGAGAGGATGCGTCTTATGACCTTTATACTGGCGACGATCTTCTTCCCGTCCTCGGTCAACACGATCTTAGCACGGTTGCGGGTATCGGCATTCTTCCGATACTCTATCAATCCAGCATCCATGAGCTCCTGTATCCGGATAAACTTGGTTTTTTCGAATCCTTCGCTCAATTTTATTATCTCTTTCTTGGTGGACAGAGGATGCTTGTCTACGGAGAGCAGGATGTACATTGCGAATTTCCGTTCTAGTAAACCCATATCTTTGTCCGACAATGCCATGATTATTGTGTATGTATGTTTGTAAATAAAGTTTTTGTTAAAACGACCATTTAATCTTTATTCAAATATCATTTTTTAGTTCAATATCTATCAATAAAATCTAAAAAACAAAATTGTTAAATTAACAATTCTTTTAAATATGAAAAATGCTATGATAGTTTTGATGAGAAGAGACCGAGAGACATCCGAACAAATGTTCCCATCTTGTCTTGATATACTGTCCTCTCTCATCAAAGAAAGAAAAGGAGGTCGAAAATAATGAGCAGATACCCGTTCATGGATTACGTCAGAGAATACATGGACTCCATGCAAGGCTACTATGCCGAAATAACATGGGGAAACGTTATGCGTAGATTCCAAAGGATGGAACGTGATCTGATAAAACTGAAAGAAGAAAAGAAAATAAGCACATTATCGCCTAAGAATATGACCGTTGAAGATGTCAGGCAGCTCCTGATATTCCGCAAGAATGCGGGAACCGGGGCTTCGGACCTGCGTCATGAGATCTCTGCGATAAGGGGTCTCTTGGCGTTCGTGGAGAATACATCTGCAGAGATATGCATGATAAAGAATCCCGGGCTCAAGCCCAAGGGAAGGCAGGCTAAACTGCCTTCGATGACGAATTCAACGTATGAGAAGATACTCGCGAGATCAGAGGGAGTCGGTACCGAGGATTGGTACATGACCCGTGCTTACGCATTGGTCCTGTTCACTTTGGTCAGCAGCTGCCGTAACAAGGAGATACGATTCATGGACGTCGATGACATCGACACCGTGAAATGGGAATTCCATATAATCCACGTGAAAGCGGAGGACACTTACGGCGGCCCGAGATGGGTTCCGATCCATCCCGACGCACGTCCGATCCTAGCGAGATATTTGTTGTTACGTAAAAAATGGTTGGAAGAAAGGTCTCGGACATCCAAGGCACTTTTTCCTTCATTTTCGAGTGAGGACGGCTATCTTTCAAGCAACAGTCTTAGGAAAATCAAAACACAGGTGGAACAAGATATCGGTGAAAAATTTGACCTCCGGAAGTGTCGCAGAACATTCGGCCAGAGGTACCTTGACGCGGGCGTGTCGATCGAAGCGGTCGCCGTCCTGATGGGTCATGCATCAACTAAGACAACAGAAGAGTTCTATTGCAGAAAATCAAACGAAGAAGCATCCAACTGCGCGAAGGAGGTTTGGTGACTGTCTAATTCCCTGCGTGGGAGCAACATCGACATGTCTGGCTAGAAGTGAATAGTGCTCCCATCGGGATTTGAACCCGAGTCGAAGCCTCGAGAGGGCTTCATGATTGGCCGCTACACTATAGGAGCTTAATGCTCATGAATACAAGGTTA